>Ga0180437_10003656_pt1 | contig 22629 bp, 13 predicted proteins | sample SS_ome_4_FD_132410 | JGI IMG/M metagenome (GOLD analysis project Ga0180437, IMG submission 132410) | Hypersaline lake sediment archaeal communities from the Salton Sea, California, USA - SS_3_D_1 metaG | ecosystem: Environmental > Aquatic > Non-marine Saline and Alkaline > Hypersaline >...
CCTCAAACTTATCAGACCCGAGATAGCTACTGATAAGAACACCATCGAGAGATTCAGGAATGAACTGAAGATCGCACGAAACATCCGTCACAAAAACATCTGCGGGATGTTCGATCTGGGTGAGTCCAAAGGGTCTTATTTCATCACGATGGAATACATAAAGGGTGAAGACCTCAAGAATCTTATCCGGAAGATGGGCCTTTTGAGTACAGGACAGGCAACAACGATTGCCAAACAGGTTTGTGATGGACTGGACGAGGCTCATAGATTGGGCGTTGTGCACAGAGACTTAAAACCGCAGAATATCATGATCGATACAGGAGGAAGCGCCCGGATCATGGATTTTGGCATCGCCCGGTCACTAGAGGGAAAAGGGATCACAGGCGCAGGTGTTATGATCGGGACTCCCGAGTACATGAGCCCTGAGCAGGTCGAAGGCAAAGAGACAGACCAGCGCTCAGATATTTATTCGTTAGGAGTCATCCTGTACGAGATGGTCACTGGTCGAGTTCCTTTTGAAGGGGACACGCCGTTCACGATCGGTGTCAAACACAAGAGCGAAATCCCGAAAAACCCGAAAGAGCTAAACGCACAAATCCCGGATGATCTGAACGTCTTGATCCTCAAATGCCTGGAAAAAGAGAAGGAGAAGAGATACCAGAGTGTGGGAGAGGTTCGTTCTGAACTGGAAAATATCCAGAAGGGTATGCCGACGACAGAGCGAGTTGTTCCGGTTCGCAAACCTCTCACTTCAAAGGAGATAACCGTCCAATTCAGTTTGAAGAAAGCCTTCATTCCTGCATTAATTATTCTCGCAATCATCCTGATCGCTGTTGTCATCTGGCAGGTCTTTCCCCAGAAAGAATCCATCCCTGCCGCGATTTCCGATAAACCCTCTCTTGCCGTCGTCTACTTTGAAAACAACACGGGAGACGAGAGTCTGGATCACTGGCGAAAAGCTCTCTGCGAGCTTCTGATAGCGGACCTGACTCAATCCAAGCACATCCGCGTGATGAGCAGCGACAGGCTTCTCGATGTTCTCAACGATTTGGGCCAAATCGAAGCGAAAAGCCTGTCATCGACTATCCTGAAACAGGTGGCCGCGCGAGGAGGATCGACTCACATACTGCGGGGAAGCTACACCAAAGCGGGAGAACAGTTCCGGATCGACGCGATTCTTCAGGAAGCTTCTACTATGGAAGCCGTGGGCTCCGACCGAATCGAAGGGAAAGGAGAAGAGAGTTTCCTCGACATGGTGGACGAGCTTACGAAAAAAGTCAAAGCTCACTTCGAGCTTTCCGAACAGGAGATCGCCGAGGATATCGACGAAGATGTGGCGCAGATCACAACTTCCAGTCCAGAAGCGCTGAAACACTACATCGAAGGCCGCAAATACCACCTTTTGCATGCATATGAAAAGAGCATCGAAGAGATGGAACAGGCCATAGCTATCGATCCCGGATTTGCGATGGCCTACAGGTCCATGGCTATGGCCTACAGCAACCTCGGCTTCGTCCCAAGAGCGAATGAAATGATGAAGAAGGCGCTCGATCTTTCAGACCGTCTTTCGGCAAGGGAACGCTTCTTCATCCAAGCCGATTTTTTGAGCCGTTCCGAAAAAACTCTGATCGACTCTATCGAGGCCTACAAAAACCTGCTGGACCTTTATCCAGACGATTCCAGCGCAAGACACAATCTGGCAGTCCGGTATTCTTCTATGGGCGAGTATGTTAAAGCTATAGAACATTATGAAATAAGCAGAAAAAATGAAAACCTATCCTTGATAGGTTATGGGAATCTAGCTATCGAATACCGGGAGGTGGGATCTTATGATAAAGCCAGAGAAGTCCTCGAGGAAGCCCTTAAGTTGTATCCGGGCAGTCCTGTCCCTCATCAGGACTTGGCCCTTCATTACCGGATGGAAGGAAAATATGACCTTGCCCTTGCAGAGATAGAGAAGGCTTTTGCTCTGGAACCCGAGGCAGGGACTCAGGTATACAGACTCAATTTTCTGCAAAGAGCCCGGATCTATTTTTTTAGCGGCAATCTTACTGCAGCCGCTGAGGGATTTCGGGAACTGTATAAGCAGAAAGAACCGCAGGCTGTATATGTGGGTACAATGGGCCTGGTGAATCTCGATATTTTACAGGGGAAATTCAAGGGGAAAAAAGACTTCCTCAGGCCATATATCGATATAGCAATAAAGTATGCTGTGTATTGGCCTATTTCAGAAATTTATATGAAATTAGCTTACATCGATTTAAGAACTGGCAATTTTCAAGAAGCTCTGAAAGATTGCGATAACGCTATCGAGTATGCTTTGAAAAGCGAATCTGCGGGCAGTCCGGACAGAATGAGGCGCGCCTTACGCCTCAAAGGCCTGGCTTACCTGCAAATGAATGAAATAGAAGAAAGCATAAAAACAGCAGAAGAATTGAGAGCTTCCATCCTCGAGTCACCCGATCCAAAACTCATGCATTTTTACCACTCTCTGAGGGGCATGATCGATTACGAACAGGGAAGCCTTTCCGAAGCCATCGAAAACATCACCAAAGCTCTGGCGCTGCAAACCGGCGACTCGAACGATAAGCGCGCCGATTATATCGAATCATTGGCGAAGGCCTATGCCGCATCAGGAGACATCGACAGGGCTCAAGCAGAGTATGAGAAAATCACGACCACGGTCGTAAACTGGTATGCATGGGGGGACGTGTACGCACGGAGCTTCTACGAATTAGGAAAGATCTACGAGCAGAAAGGCTGGAAGGGTAAAGCCATCGAACAATACGAAAAATTCCTCGAGCTCTGGAAGGATGCCGACCCGGACATCCCGGAAATCGAAGACGCCAAAAAACGGCTGGCCACAATTGACACCTCCCTGATTCCTTGATATCCTTTTGCCGGGTGGGTCAGAGGAAGAGAATGACAGACAATTTCGATGATATCCAGAAAGAAGATATAAAGCGGAAGCATCACCGCACGGAAATTTTTGTCGACGTGATCTATCAAGTGGTATCACCCATCAAAGGGGTGGCTTTATCACGAAATATCAGCCACGGAGGATTATGCCTCTTGCTGGAAAACGAGCTTCCTTCAGGAACGATCCTCGAGTTGAAGTACAGGCTGCCACATGAAGAACATCGACAAATCAAGATGATGGTCGAAGTCATCTGGCAGAAAAAAACGGAACAGGGATATATAACGGGAGTGAAACACGATCGATAGATAGGATCTTCCATATCCCATCTGTGGCAGGTCAGAAAATAAAGCCTCAGAGGAAGTTAGGGGCTAGTTGTGTAGCTAAGGTAAAATGTCTTTGAATTTCTCCGAAGCAGGCTCTCCGCCTATCCCCCAGTGGGATTTCTGAATTTCATGCACGATCACTTCGACCGCCTGGGTAGGGATCCCTAAGTCCACAAAGACCTTGGTGATATTCTGGATCGTGGTTTTGGCTTTTTCCTGTCCGAAGCCTTCCCAGACATTCACGTGGATAACGGGCATTTGTCACCTCCGTCCTATTTATATCTCTTCACATCGCGTCGATGATGGCGTTGAGGGTGGCGCTGGGGCGCATCACCTTTGTGGCCATCTCCACATCGGGAAGATAGTATCCTCCGATATCGACGGGATTCCCCTGGGCAGCCAGCAATTCTTCCGTGATCTTGGCTTCGTTCTCTTCCAGAGCTCTGGCTACAGGCCCTAACCGTTCCTGCATCTCCTTATCTTTATCCTGGGCTGCCAGAGCCTGGGCCCAGTACAAAGCCAGATAAAATGTGCTCCCCCGGTTATCGATCTCGTTCACCTTTCGGGAGGGAAGCCGGCCGTTCTCCAGATATTTGGCGATGGCGGCATCGAGAGTCTCTGCCAGGACAGCCGCTCTATCGTTCTTCGTATTCTCGACGATCAGCTCAAGGGAGGGAACGAGAGCGCAGTACTCTCCGAGGGAATCCCACCTGAGGTGTCCTTCTTTTAAGAGCTGCTGGACGTGCTTGGGAGCAGATCCTCCTGCCCCTGTCTCGAACAGTCCCCCACCCTTGAGAAGGGGAACGATGGACAGCATTCTCGCGCTGGTGCCCAGCTCGAGGATCGGGAAAAGGTCCGTGAGATAATCCCTGAGCACATTGCCCGTCACAGAGATCGTGTCCTCCCCCCTGCGAATTCTTTCCAGGGTGAATTTCATGGCATCCTGGGGTTTCATGATCCGAAGATCCAGCCCGGAAGTATCATGTTCAGGGAGATACTGCTTCACCTTATCGATGATCTCGGCATCGTGGCCCCTGTTTTCATCCAGCCAGAAAATCGCAGGGGAACCGGTCGCCCGGGCTCGTTTTACCGCCAGTTTGACCCAATCCCTGATCGCGATGTCTTTCGCCTGGCACATCCGGAATATATCGCCCTTTTCCACGCTCTGTTCTAGGAGGACCGTTCCTGCCTCATCCACGACCCGGATCGTTCCTTCGTCTTTAGCTTCGAACGTCTTGTCGTGAGAACCGTATTCTTCTGCCTTCTTGGCCATCAGACCCACGTTGGAGACATTGCCCATGGTGGACGGATCGAACTGCCCCAGTCTTTTGGCATTCTCCAGGATCTCTTTGTACATCGTCGCATAGCAGCGGTCGGGAATCATAGCGATACAGTCCTGTAGCTCGTCATTCTTGTTCCACATCTTGCCGCCGTCTCGCACGACATTGGGCATGGACGCATCGACGATGATGTTGTTGGGAACATGGAGGTTCGTGATACCGTATCTCGAATCAACCATGGCCAGGTCCGGCTGTTTTTCGTAGACGGCTTCGATATCCGCTTCGATCTCGGCCTTTTTATCGGCAGGAAGTTTGTTGAGCTTTTCCAGAACGTCGGCCAGGCCGTTGTTCACATTGGCGCCGATCTCTTTGAGCGTGTCCGCGTGCTTATTCAGAGCTTCTTTGTAATAAACCGAAACGCAATGGCCGAACATGATCGGGTCGGAAATTTTCATCATGGTCGCTTTGAGATGCAGCGATAAGAGCACATCGTCCTTTTTAGCCTCCTCGATCTGCTCGGCATAGAATTTTCTAAGCGCTGCCACGTTCATCACCGCGGTGTCGATAACTTCGCCCTCGATAAGACGAAGGTTTTCCTTCAGTGGTTTAGCATTGCTGTCACGATCCACGAATTCGATCTTGACATCGCATGCTTTTTCTATCGTGGTGGATTTCTCGCTTTCGTAGAAATCCTTTTCTGACATGTGAACGACGCGCGCTTTGGACCCAGACTCAGGCCAGTCTCTCATCATCTTGTGAGGATGTTTTTGGGCAAATTTTTTGACGGATGCGGCCGGCCGGCGGTCGGAATTGCCTTCACGCAGAACCGGGTTGACAGCTGAGCCCAGAACCACGGAAAACCTCGCTTGGAGGGCTTTCTCGGCATCATTTTTGGGTTCCTCGGGATATTCAGGGACATCATAACCTTTTTCGCGCAGTTCTTTGATGGCTGCCTGGAGCTGTGGAATAGACGCACTGATATTGGGGAGTTTGATGATATTGGCCTCAGGCGTCTGGGTGAAATCGCCCAGGATCGTCAGCCAATCGGGAACTTTTTGCTCTTCGGTGAGATTGTCCGGAAAATTGGCGATGATCCGGCCCACCAGGGAAATATCGGCCAGATCGACATCGATACCCGATCCCTTCGTGTAGGCTTTCAGGATGGGCAGAAACGCTTTTGTGGCCAAGGCCGGTGCTTCGTCCGTATTAGTCCATGTGATCTTTGCATTTTTCATTTTTCATCCTTATGATTGATTTAAGTATCGATAGGAGGATAATTCCGTCCCGGTATCCTATCTATTTTAAAGAAGATAAGATATAAGAAAATCCCGCAAGAGTCAAAAGATTTTAAAGTCATATTCATAAAAAAGGCTCAAAAGCGCATCAACCATTTTCATTGAAGCAGAAAAGTCTGCACTTTTGGAGATAAAATGGCGATAAGGGAATAAGTCTATCTCCCTTTACAATTGACTCCTTCCCTATTCCTTGATAATATTTTGCCGACCGTACATGGGAAAACAGGGGGACAGCGATGGCAAAAAAATGTCCTAAATGTAACGCCGATAATCCGGACACCAAGCAATTCTGCGGCGATTGCGGCACTCAATTGATTCCTTTAACGGAAGCCGACCCCTCCTTCACAAAAACCCTCGAAACCCCGGTCTCGGAACTAGCCAGAGGAACCACATTTGCCGGCAGATACGAAATTATCGAAGAATTAGGCAGGGGCGGAATGGGAAGGGTTTACAGAGTGGAGGATACAAAACTGAAACAAGAAATCGCCCTCAAGCTGATAAAGCCCGAGATTGCAAAAGACAAAAAGACCATCGAAAGATTCCGAAACGAGTTGAAGATCGCCCGGAATATCCGTCACAAAAATGTCTGCGGGATGTTTGATCTCGGAGAAACAGGGGGAGCCCATTTCATCACGATGGAGTACGTGCGCGGCGAAGACCTGAAAAGTCTGATCCGGCGTATCGGTCAACTGCCGATAGGAAAATCCGTATCCATAGCCAAACAGATCTGCGAAGGGCTCTCCGAGGCGCATAAATTGGGTGTTGTCCACCGAGATTTGAAGCCCAACAACATCATGATCGATGGCGATGGAAACGTTCGGATCATGGATTTCGGGATCGCCCGTTCCGTCGAAGGAAAAGGCATAACCGGATCAGGGATCATGATCGGTACTCCCGATTACATGTCCCCGGAGCAAGCTGAAGGCAAAATTGTCGATCAAAAATCGGATATCTACTCCCTGGGAGTCATTCTTTATGAAATGGCAGCCGGAAAACTCCCTTTCGAGGGAGACAGCCCTCTCTCCGTAGCTATGAAACATAAGGGAGAATCTCCAAAAGCCCCTATAGAATACAACGCGCAGATTCCCGATGAATTGAATCTTCTGATCTTGAAATGTCTGGAAAAAGACAAGAACCAAAGGTTCGAATCCGCAGGCCAGTTGCTTCTAGAGCTGGAAAAAACAGAGAAATCTATGACGACAACGGAAAAAGAACCGATTCCTTCTAAGCGTCCCGCGACGATAAGGCCAGTATCAGCCAGCAGGAGAAAACCCATCGTTATCTCGGCATCTCTCGCAACAGTCGCGGTTATTGTGTTCGGAGCTATTTTGCTTTTCACTCCGAAGACAATTTTGCCGCCTCCCCAACTCCTCAATCCGACGACGATCACCACCTCTATGGGGATCGAAGATTATCCCTCCTTTTCCCCTGAGGGGGGAAGGCTGGTTTATGAATCGGACCAAAGCGGGAATTGGGATATCTGGATCAACGATATCAAGAGCGGTGTTTCCGCAAATCTGACAGAAGACCATGAGGGAGACGACCGGTGTCCCAGCTGGTCACCCGACGGAAGCCAGATCGCCTTTTTGTCGGCCCGTGATGGGCTGGGGTGCTTCCTTATGTCTCACTTGGGAGGAAATGTCCGAAAAATCGCCCCCCTTGCCAGTGACAGGATTTTAGTTCCGTCCATAAGTCGTCCCGTTTGGTCAAGTGACAGCACCCGGCTCGCTTTTTTTGACACTCACACCTCCGGTTTGCATTTTTTCATAAAAATCATCGATCTGGAAGGCGGAAGCACGCAGGACTTTTCCCTTCCAGGGCCAAATGTATTGGGCATCGATCTCGCGTGGTCTCCTGACGGCCAGTTTATCGCCTATGTCGACACCCTTCATCCGGATACCGATGTTTCCCAGATCTGGATGATCCGCGTTTCCGACGGGGAGGGTTTTCCGTTTACCGATGCCGATTTCCTTTACAAAAATCCTTTCTGGTCTTTGGATGGAGAGCATATTTATTTCATGTCCAACCGAGGAGGGGGAAACGATCTCTGGCGACAGGAAATCGATTCAAACGGCCATCCTGTAGGGGAACCACAACCCATATCGACAGGGCTTGAGCTCAAACATTTCAGCTTTTCGAAGGATGGATCCAAATTTGCATACTCTTCAGGGAGAGAGATCACGAATGTCTGGCGTATTCCCATTTTAGAAAACCGCCCTGCAACTTGGGAAGATGCCGAGCAGTTGACAAAAGAACAGATCTATGTCGCTCAGGTCGAAGTGACGCCTGATGGGAAAAAGCTTCTTTTGGACAGACGCTTGAGGGGAACTCGCGCCCTTTGGATGCTGGATCTGGAATCAGGGCAAATGCAGCAGCTCACGACCGGCCGGCCGAGAGAGCATGTCGTCGGGCGGCTGTCGCAAGATGGAACAAAAGTGGTCTACCACATGCCGGGATTGAACAACACCAATATCTGGGCATTCTCCATCGCAGACAGGGAGACCTGGCAGGTGACGGACGAAAAAGGCTGGAATGGGAATCCCTGCTGGTCTCCGGATGGTCAAAACATAGCCTTTGTCTCCGACCGCAGCGGAAATTTCGATATTTGGATCGTTCCCGAAAAAGGCGGCCAGGCCATACAGATGACCAAGCATCCCGCCATCGACGCCGTGCCCCGATGGTCACCGGATGGTGAATGGATTCTATTCTACTCCACAAGAATGGGAAGCGGCCAAATCTGGAAGATCCCACCGAGTGGAGGGGATCCTGTGCCTGTCACAAATCCTGGGGTTTCATTTGGGACAACTTGGTCCCTCGATGGAAAGCACGTTTATTTCGAAAAAGACTCGAACATATGGCAGGTTTCAGCAGATGGGAAGAATGAAAAGCCGATTACCGTTTTCGAAGGAATACCGGGCAGATTTCAATTCCCCCTTTCCACCGACGGAAAATATATATATTTCGATTTGAGACAAGGCTCCGGGGATATCTGGGTGATGGATGTGGAAAGCGAGAAATGAGACTAAGAAGTTGACCTGTGGAACGATACCGACCCGGGTTTAGCAGAAGTGATAGATGCCAGAAAGAGGTTGGCTGTGTTGAGAGGTCATTAAAACATGTTCTCATTCAAGGAGATAGAACTTTGAAGGGATTGTCGGAAGCATGAAAAATTTATTTCTGAAATTTCTTGTCCTGACCATTTTGGGCTCTCTGGCAGTTACAAGCCTTCAAGGATTTCCTGGTAAAAGCTTGAGTCAAGACACAAACGGTCTTTATCATAGAATTATTAACCGCATGACTCCAACGGAGCGGGACAAAATTCCTATTGCGGTCAAAAGTTTTGAACAAAAAATTTCCTCCGCCGATAGGAATTTTAACTATTACTCGATGGCGGAGAAAGAGATCAAAAACTTTTTGCCGAATAGGCCATCGAGCATAATTATGGATGAGTTCGTTTTTGTCGCCGTCGTCGAGGCTACCAAAGACATGGACGATGATATCCGGCAGATAATGCAAGAGATCAAAACGATGACAGCGGCAAAACAGAAGCTGCGTGAAATAATAAAGGAATTGAATAAATGGATAAGTCAGGAAATGAATAATCCGTCTGATCCAGACGAAATTGATTTGGATAAAGTTTCAAGCGGGGGAGAAAACAAACAAAAAAGATTGGGCCTCGACAGGACCAAATTTTTTCTAAAAATGGAGGTCACGTCAAACTTTAAAGTAAAATTCTATAAAACGCCCATCATAGAGCCTGTTACTATTTCGCCCAGAATGTCATTGAACGAATTAAAAAGGAGGCGCGAATACTCGAACGAGGAATTGAAAATCCTTCTCGAGGCGGAAGAAGCCACACAAGAGGCCTTGCGTCCTCTAAATGAAAAAAGAAACAAGCTCAGGCAATTGATAGAACAACTTAAAAAAAAGGTAAAGAACCGCTGATACGATCCCATTAACCACAAAACCATCGATAGTCATCAGAGACATCTCTGGGAGACTCCAACCTTAAAAGATACTGAATGGAGAACGCGAAAAAAAGGTTGGCCGGATTGAGATAAAATATCGAAGACTGCAGAAGTGTCAGGGCTTCAGAAAAAGGGGGTAATTATGGGAATTAAGGGGATTCCCTGACACTGATAATATTATATCATCAGCATTATTTTCCGGCAAGCAATTCTTGCTAGAATTTTACTAATTTGGCCTCAATTCAAGTTGACTTGGGGAGTTACTCTATAATACTTTGTATCCATGGAGAGAGGAGGCAAGGGATGAAAAAAAAGCTTATAATTTTCCCTCTGATTCTGGTCTTTTGCTCCATGGTAGGATGCCAGAACAAGGAAGCGATGGCAGAGATCGAATATATGAAATCCCAGAAAAAGGTCGAGCAGAAAAATATGGAATTGGTACGCAATTACTTCGCATCGATCGATAAAGGAGACTTCGGCATTTATGATGAAATTTTCGCTCCTGATGCCGCCTTCTACTCCCCCTCTGGGGCCGATGACCCCTTGTCCAAAGACCATGATATCGAAACAAAAAAGATGCACATCCAGGTCTTCCCGGATCTCGTCCACACGATCGAGGAAATTATCGCCAAAGGAGACAAGGTCATAGCCAGGACTAAGGCTCATGGCACTCACCTGGGGGAACATGAGGGGATCCCGGTGACAGGAAACAAAATCGTTTCAAGCACCATCCAAATCTTCCAGATCGAAAATGGAAAGATCATCAAGGTGTGGGAAGAATCTGACCTGCTCGGCCTTTTTCTGCAGATCGGCATGGAGCTCAAGCCGAGGGAGGCGGGGAAATAATATCAAGACGGGAGGTCTAGATGCACTCAATGAAACTCATCAGATTCATAGGGATGGTGATTATTTGCATTCTGGTGCTGCAAACGGCAGAGTCGCAGAATCGGCCTCGCATTATTTCCCCTGAGGTCAAAAGCGACAGGACCGTGACCTTCCGGTTCCGTGCGCCCCAAGCGCATCAGGTTCTGGTGGCCGTGGAATACCTGGATGGCCTTCAGCCTCTTCGTCTCGGTGATGACGGCATCTGGGCTGTCACCCTCGGCCCGTTTCTCGACACCGCCAATAAAAAGCTCCGGCTTTTCTGGATCGGTATCGGGAAGACCGACTTCTTATTTGAAAGGAATGAAAACCTGCTGAAACTGCTCAGGGAAAAAGATGTCGAACACACCTTTCGTCTTTCCGAGGGAGGACACACCTGGAAAAACTGGCGTCACTATCTCCATGAGTTCTTGCAGGTGATCTTCAGGTGATCAATCTGGGCAGGAATGAACCGAACGATCCGGGATTCCACTGGGCCGAGCGCTCGTTCAGATAGATGCGTGACCCATGGATTCATTTTGTTCATTGAATATATTGAAGGAGGAAACGATGCCGAAGGACTGGAAAAAACCGGGCAGATTTTGGAAAAAAACCAAGGATGAGGAGAAAAAAGGGGAAAAGCCTCCTAAAGAAAAAAAGAAGAGGAAATCGAAGCTCAAGCTGAGTATTCCATCGAAGAAAAAACACACACATCCGCACTGAAAAGCTTTTCCTCGAGCACCATTTCACGGAGCCCGACTTCGCTGTCAAACCGCCTGAACCAAGGCAGGGGTCATTTCTGTCCCTGAACCGGCTTTGTGTAAACGACCTCGCCCCCGATAACCGTCATGTCTGGCTCGATCCTCCAGATGTCCTCGGCCGGGATGGTCATGTAATCGACCGGGATGACCACAAAATCGGCGAGCTTTCCCACCTCGATAGACCCCAATATGTCTTCCGCAAACATAACATAAGCACCACCCATGGTGGCTGCCCGCAACGCCTGTTCCCGCGTCATGGCCTGTTCCGGGATCCAGCCGCCCGGCGGATTGTTTTCCCGGTCCTGTCTGGTTACAGCGGCGTGCAGGGTGTAAAAGGGATTGTAGGGAGAAACCGAATAATCCGTCCCTGTGGCCACCACGACGCCGAGATCCAATAAATCTTTCCAGATATAGGCATACTTCAATCGTTCGGGTCCCATCCTGGCTTCGGCAAAGTGCATATCCTCGGTGGCATGCAGCGGCTGCATGGACGCGACGATTCCAAGATTGGCGAGCCTGGGCACGTCATCCTCCGTGAGCACCTGGCAGTGCTCGAGAGCGAACCTGGCCTTTCTGCCATCTATCCCGGTCGCTTTCAAAGCCCTCTCGTAGGCGTTGATCGCGATCCTGTTGGCCGCATCGCCGATGCAGTGGATCCTCATGTTGAAACCGATCTTCAGCAGCTCGGTCGCAGATTTGGCTATTTGGTCTTCGCCTTCTCTGGGCTCCCCTCGATAGCCGGGATAGTCGCTGTAGTCCTCGAGAAAAAGCGCGCCCCTCGATCCCAAAGCGCCGTCTGCAAACGCCTTGACGGACCGGACGAAGTATTTGTCGTCGTGGTTCAGCGGTTTGCCCAGCTTTTTCGCCGCATCCTCCCTGACCATCTCGTTAATCCTGATCCGTAGCAAACCCACGTCATAAAGCTTGATCCGTCTTTGAACCTCTTCATACCCCGTCATGCTGGCTCCATGGATCGTGGTGAGCCCGCTGGCCACGGCCAGTTGGGTCCCATCCACAAGGTTGCGGCTTATCTCATAATCGGTCATGGGAGGCAACGGCGGAATGAGACGCGTAAGCTGCGAAGGGGCCCTCTCCACGAATTCGCCTGTGGGCTCCCCGTTCTTGTCCTTCTTGATATGCCCTCCCGGAGGATCGGGAGTATCGCGGGTGATGCCGGCTAGTTCAAGCGCCTTGCTGTTGGCGCCGCTGCCGTGCGTGTACCGGCTGATAAATACTGGATTGTCAGGGGCCACGGCATCGATCAGCTCTTTGCGGAATTCCGGCGGGTCCCAGACATCGGACATCCAACCGCTTAAAACCAGCCAACGGGGTTCAGGCCCTGGCCGCATTCCCTCCCCGGTTGCCAGGCAGCGCTTGATCACTTCCTGCATCCGCTCCACAGAGGCCCATTCACCGATTCCCGTCCTGATGTCCGGAGTTCTTGGGTACAATTCTCTTTCTCCGTACCTGATGTGGACATGGGCATCGTGCAAACCGGGGATCACGGTTTTTCCTTCGAGGTCGAAAACAAAGGTGAGAGGACCGATATAGGCCTGTGCGCCAGCATCATCACCAACGTAGATGAAGCGGCCATCTTTCACCGCCAAGGCAGAAGCCGTGCTGAATTTGGCATCCACGGTATAGATGTTGCCATTGATGTAAACCCTATCCGCTTCCTCCGCAGGGCCAACCGCAGCATGGACAAGCGTGAATGATACGATCAGCACAAAAACGGAAAAGACACTGGCGAATCTTCTGATTATTTTCATATTACCTGCTCCTTTTCCCTCATACTTTGATAAATCGTCATAGATAAGCTAAGCAAAAAGATCTCGCACTTATTTTTATCATACCTCAAATATCTCTTTCAAATTTTTTTCTATGCTCGGAAGCATTTCCAAAACCTTGATTATTTTGTTTGTCACGGTTTTAGGAATTTTTTCTCTATCCTTGGGGATGATTCGCCACTGCAGTTCAGTGGGAATACCCTGTAGCATCCTTTCCGCTTGTCAACTCGGTGCGGTTGTTATTCCTCTTTCTTCAATTGACACGGGCATTCCCGCACAATATCATTCAGTTGTGGGAAAAAAGATTCTGTTCATTTCCGGGTCTCTGGGTCTGGGGCATATTTCCCGAGATCTGGCCATAACGAGAGAACTTCGCAAACACAGGACAGACATAGATATTCACTGGCTTGCTGCCGAACCCGCAAGATCTGTCATCGAACAAGCCGGAGAGAAGCTTGTCGACGAAATCGACCTCTTCAGGAATGACAATGTCAAGGCGGAATCCGCGGCCAAGGGAACTCGACTCAATCTATTCAAATATGCGTTCAGTGCTTTGAATGCCTGGTTGCACAACGCTCATCTCGTAAAGAAAATCGTCAGACATGGACAATATGATTTGCTCATAGGAGATGAGACCTACGAAATTATTGTCGCCACGGTTCTCAAACGTCTGAAACTCAACATCCCTTTCTTGATGCTTTATGATTTCCTGGGATTGGATGCCATGTCTAGAAATCCTCTCGAGAATTTTGGCATATATTTCTGGAACAGAATCTGGTCACTGGATTACAAGGTATTCAATCGGGAAAAGAACATCGCGCTTTTCATTGGAGAACTGGAAGACATCCCAGATAAAAGGTTCAGTCTTTTCCTGCCGAACCGCAGGAAATACGCCCTGAAAAACTATAACTTCGTCGGATACGTCATAACCTTCGAACCGAATGATTTTACCGATAAAATCGGCTTGCGCCATAAGCTCGGCTATGACGAGAGACCATTGGTCGTCTGTTCGATCGGCGGCACTTCTGTCGGAAGGGAACTTTTAGATCTTTGTGGGAAAGCTTATGTTATTGCCAAACAAAAAATACCAAACCTGCACATGATCTTAGTCTGTGGTCCCCGTCTCCCAAAAGAAACCCTGGACGTGCCAAAGGACCAAGATTTGGAAGTGAGACAATATGTGCCGGATTTGCATGAACATTTTGCCGCTTGCGATCTAGCCGTCGTTCAAGGGGGAGGGACAACCACACTCGAACTGACCGCATTGCATCGACCCTTTATCTATTTCCCGATTGAGGGACACTCCGAACAAGAGATCGTGGTCGCTGAACGATTGCAAAGACACCAAGCCGGAATCAGGATGTCTTATTCTGACAGCACCGAAAACTCTCTCTCAGATGCGATCGTTGCGAATATCCACAGTCGAGTGAAGTATAAAGATGTGCCGATCCACGGGGCATACAATGTTGTCCAATTTATCAACAAACTCATCTGAAAAAAACATGATTTAGCCAATTAATGCCTTAATCGGGCATCAGTCAGCACAATCTGTGACACGGTCGTGACAAGGGGAGTTGTAGGATTCCTTCGGATAAGAATCGATAGTATATGAGGAGCATCGTTCTGATGCCGTGCATTTCCATATCATAGTTCAACGCCACAAAAAAAATCATTACTCCATCTGGGAAGCTTCATCAAGGCTTGATCTCGGCGATCAGGATTTTTTTAAAAGAGATCTGCATATCCCGATCAGGATGGATCTGTAGGCCCAACGGGCCTTTCTCTGCCGCCGTCAGGGAGGGATATTCGAGAACCTGTTTTTCGTTCAGCGTCACGGTGTAGACATTGCCGACAGCTTGAATCCGAACCGTATTCCGGAAAAGTGCACCTTCGAAGGTTTGATTTGATTATCAAAAATCTTCATTCCCTATCCGGAAAATTCAGGCGCCGAATCAGCTCCTGGAAACGCGGTTCCTCGCGCAGTCTATCGAAGATCGGATCCACTCTAATATAAGGTATGTTAGAGTCTCTCTCATCGAATGCCTTCTCGAGCCATTCGAGGGCCTCATCGACCTTTCCGGCCCGGGTATAGAGCGTCCCGATCTGCCATGGTGTCACATATTTGGTCGTGGTACGGGAGCGCCTGATGAACAACTCAGCCACCTGGCTCAATGCTCCAGAGTAGCCGCCCCCGGAATAACCGAGCATCAAGGCTTCAACAGCCTCTGTGTCACCCTTCGCGGCATACGATGCTTTCCAGATCTCCAATGCTTCCTCATCCATCTTTTTCTGATGGTAGGCGGAGCGGAGGGTCGAGAGCGACACAGGATCGTCAGGCGAAGTTTTGAGTGTGGTGAGCAGCAGATCGATAACCTCGTCATATCGCCGTTCATACATCAGATCCATGGCATAGATAGCCCGGAACAAGGGATTTAACGGGTCTAGAACCAGGGCGAGTTCGGTCTGCCGCATACCCTCTTCAGGATCTCCCATGACGTATAGGAAGTTCGCGTAGTACATACGAGCGCTGGCACTGTTGGGGTTGAGGGCGATGGCTTGACGATATGCCGCTTCCGCGGCCGCCCAATCCCAATCCAGCCAGGCGACCCAGGCAAGCGTAAAATGGACCTCGGACTGATTGCTGTCCAACTCTAGGGCTTTCATCGCCGCGGCCTTCGCTTTAGGTCCCCCCTCGCTAGTTGGCGTTAATCCCATGGCCATGCGAGCGAGCCAGACCTTGGCTATTCCCGAGTATGCCAGCGCGCTTTCCGGATCATTGTCCAATGCCAGATCGAAGTACTGCTGGGCAGTCTCGATGTCCTTTGATGTGAGTTTGTACAAGTGGAACTGGCCTTTGAGAATAGCCTCGTAGGCAACGGGATTGACAGATCGAGTGCTGGACAGGCGTGTTTTCTCTCCCGGAGTCAGGTTGACCTCGATCTCCTGCGCGATGGTCTGTGCCATCTCGCTCTGAAGGTCAAGAATGTCGCTCATCTCACGATCGTAGCTTTCGGCCCAAAGATTCTGCTCGGTCGACGCCTTGATCAGCTTCGCTCTTATCTGTACTCGTCCACTCACACTGAGTACGGACGCTTCCACGACGGCATCCACGTTCAGCTCCCTGGCAATCTCCGGCAGCGGCAGCTCCGAGCCCTTATAACGCATCACGGACTGCCTCGAAATCACGCGAAGCGCGCTGATCTTGGCGAGTTCGTTGATCAAAGCATCGGTGATCCCGTCGCTGAAATATTCCTGCTCCGGATCGCCGGTCAGGTTCTTCATAGGCAGCACTACGATCGAGTCCATTCCTTCGCCACGTCCGATAAAGACACTCAGCAGGATCGCCACTGCAATGACCGCCAAAACGGAAGCTCCAGCATAGAGGAATACCCTCTTTTTTTTGCGAATCCCTTTCTCTTTGAGCCTTGCCCGGACTCCTTCCGGTTCGGTTCCCTTCAAAATAGCCTGCAAGTCATCGATCAGTTCGCCGGCGTTCTGGTATCTCTCCTCTGTCTTTTTTTCGAGCGCCCTGTTTATCACCTGCCCCACCGAGGACGGCACGTCGGGACAAAGATGGGTGATAGACGCCGGTTCTTCATTCAAAATTGAATACACAACGGCCTGTTCGTGCTCTCCTTTGAAAGGAAGCCGGCCCGACAACATCTCATACAAGACAACTCCCAAAGACCAGATATCGGTGCGATGGTCGACTCCTTCGCCTCGCGCCTGCTCGGGAGACATGTAGGCAATCGTCCCCATAGTCGTTCCCGCTTTGGTCATAAGAGTCGTGTTTGCGATCCTGGCCAATCCGAAATCCAGGATCTTCGCTTGACCGTCCTCCGTGAGCATGATGTTGGAGCTCTTGATATCCCTGTGTATCACTCCCTTTTTATGAGCCGCCTGCATCCCCTCCGCAATTTGTAAGGCGACTCCCACGGCCTCATCCAAATCCAGAGGACCCGCAGCGATCTTTTTCTTCAGGCTCTGCCCTCCCAGATAGGCCATCGAGATGTAGGTCTTATCGTCAGTCTCATCGAATTCATAGACCGTGCAGATATTCGGGTGATCCAAGGCCGCAGCAGCCTGGGCTTCTCGTGCGAATCGATCTTTGAACTCCGGGATGTGGGTGACTCCGGCGGGTAGAAACTTCAGGGCGACAGTACGCTTGAGCTTCCTGTCCTCGGCTTTGTAAACGACACCCATCCCGCCTCGTCCCAATTCCTCTATGATCCGGTACCGCTCGGCAAACAAAGCCCCCTCGACCAGGTCCTTGACCGGGGTTAGGAAGGTTCTGGTGTGGAAGGCCGTGCTGTTCTCTTCAGAGACAAGCTTGGCAGCACATTCCCTACAGTACTTAGAATCATCAGGGTTGGCGGTGTCGCAGTTCGGGCATTTCATACGCCGGTATCTCCGGAATGGCAAACATATGATATATATTCTCGGTAGGGAGTGTCAATCTCACATCTGCCTGCCCAAAAGATATCACGAGTGGTTTGAATTTGGCTAAGATAAAACATTGATGATCAAAATGAGTACGCCTTTTTGCATTTGACTCCTCCCCTATTCCTTGATAAGATTTTGCCGATTAAGAATGGGAATACAAGGGGACGGCAATGGCAAAAAAATGCCCTAAATGCAAGTCGGAAAATCCCGGGACCGCGACCTTCTGTGCGGACTGCGGCACGCAGCTTCCATCCCTCGAAAACATCGAAGTCACAGAAACCATGGAAACACCCAAGGAAGTATTGACCACCGGCTTGACCTTTGCCGGACGCTATCAGATCATCGAAGAACTGGGTAAAGGGGGAATGGGCCGGGTGTACAGGGCCTTGGATAAAGAGCTCAATGAGGAAGTGGCGATCAAACTCATCAAACCGGAGATCGCTAAAGATAAGAAAACGATCGAAAGATTCAAAAATGAATTGAAGTTCGCCCGGAAGATAAGCCACAGGAATGTCGGGCGCATGTACGAGCTCATGGAGGATAGAGGCGCGCATTTTATCACGATGGAGTATGTGCCCGGTCAGGATCTGAGGGGATTGATCCGGCAGACCGGTCAGCTGGCTGTCGGAACCACCATAAACCTCGCAAAACAGGTCTGTGACGGACTCGAGGAGGCTCACCATCACGGCATCGTGCACCGCGATCTGAAACCGTCCAATCTCATCATCGACAGAGACGGGAACGTCCGGATATTGGACTTCGGAATCGCCAAATCCATCGAGGGGAAAGCCTTAACGGGCGCCGGAGTGATGATAGGAACTCCTGAGTATATGAGTCCCGAGCAGGTGGAAGGAAAGGATGTCGACAAGCGTTCCGATATTTACTCTTTAGGTGTCATCCTGTACGAGATGACGACAGGGAAGGTCCCTTTCGAAGGCGATACGCCTTTTACGATCGGGGTTAAGCACAAGAGCGAATTTCCCAAAGATCCAAAAGAGATCAATTCGCAGATCCCGGACGACCTGAATCGTGTGATCCTCAGGTGCCTGGAAAAGCAGAAAGATAAGAGATATCAGAGTGCAGGAGATATCCGTTCTGAACTGGAGAAAATAGAAAAAGGAATTCCGACAACAGAAAGGATCGTTTCCGAAAAAAAACCCATGACATCACGAGAAATCACTTTGACATTCGGTGTGAAAAAATTGCTTTTCCCGGCGCTTGTCGTTCTTGTCGCTGCGGTAATCGGATTGATCATATGGCGGCCCTGGATAAATAAGACGCCAGCTCAACCGATGTCATCCCCGCCCACCCTTGCCGTTTCCTATATCGAAAACCGCACTCAAGAGCCAGATCTCGACAAAAACATCATGGAGATGTTCACGATCAACTTGAGCCGGTTCGAGGGGATAAAGATCGTGAGCCAGCAGCTCCTCTCTGACATTTTGAATCAGATGGGCATGCCGGAAACCGAGACAATCAGCGAGTCAACAGCCTTGGAGGTCGCCAGAAAAGCGGGCGCGGATAGAATGGTCGTCGGGAGCGTGTTCAAAGTGGGGGAGGAATTCCGAATGACGGCAAAGCTCATCGAAGTGGAAGGGGGAACGTACCTGGCGGTAAAAGAGGCTATCGGAAGAAACCTCGACAAAGACGTTTTCAGGATGGTAGATCGGTTGACAGAAGAATTGAGTGTAGAACTTGGTATCGCGCAAAAAGATGCCGAACCATTCAAGATCATCGATGTGACGACGGATTCTCTCGAAGCCTTCGGTCATTATCAAAAAGGGATCACGCATCTGTGGCGATGGGAAAATAACGAAGCAGCTGAGGAATTTCAGCGAGCCGTGGAGATCGATCCGGATTTTGCCGTGGCTTATGTCTATCTCTCCCTTGCTCAACTGCCCCATTTGGCCTATATGTGGAGCCCATACACTGACTTGAGCGAAAACAAAAGGACTCTATCGAAAGCGGAAAGGCTGTCTTCCAAAATCGGGGAAAGAGAGAAATCGATGATCGAAATACAGAAGGCCATATATGAACGCGATGTCGATAAGACAGAGGAACTTGCTGCTGCTTTCGTTGAAAAATATCCCGATGAAAAAATGATGAATCTTTTCTTTACTTGGGTCAGTATGAACAACGGCAAATATTCGCAAGGAAAAGACATCCTTGAACGCTATCTGGAGGACCATCCCGCAGATGCCGCGACCTATAATTCTCTCTCTGCTGCTTATGCCTTTCTTGGCGATCATGACGCGTCTGTTTCTGCCATAAAAAAATACATCGCTCTTGACCCTGATTTATTTGAACCCTATGACACAGCATGGGAAATCTGCATGCTCACAGGGAATTATGAGGAAGCGATAGAATTCTGTGATGAGGGAGCAAAAAAGCTCCCCCCTGAAACGCATTGGGCACACCGTCTCAAAGGTTATACCTATCTTTTAATCGGGGATGTCGAACAGGCAAGGTCAGAATTCCTCCTCGACTATTCGCAAAGCGAAAAGACTGCTCTTGATGAATATGCCCTAAGGCGATATTCAGGAATGTCCGAACTTTACGCAGGGAAATTAGAAAAAGCTCGTGAAGAGTTCGAAAAAGCATTCCACATCGTACAGAAGGAGAATCTGTTTGAAGCTATGAGCAGAACGCTCCAAAACTTGGGAAAAATTCTCGTGTACCAGGGAAAATTCGAAGAGGCTATGGCTTCGTTCGAAAAAGCGGAAAAGACCTCTTGGGAGAGAGAACACAACAATTTCAATCCCTATCCCATTTTTGCCTATTTTCATATGGGCCTCGCTCAAGTAAAAAAAGGAGATTTTGACTCCGCTTACACTTTTTCTGAAAAAATCGAACGCTATATTCAGGAGCAGGATTTAGATGCTTCCTATCTCGACTACAAATACATTTTGGAGGGGTATATTCATGCAGCCCAAGGGAACGGACCAAGCGTGCGTGATGCCCTGGACAAATGCTCGGGGCCGCAAAAATTTGGCCCCGAATACAACGAGCTTGTCGCTCATTCCTGCGTTCTGATGGGGGAATATGATCAGGCCATCGAAAAATACGCTATGTTCAAAACCAACGTGTATTGGTCCCGCTATGGAAATGATACGTATTACTTTTATAGATGCAGTTCTCTAACAGATTATAACGTCGGTAGAATCCACGAGCTCAAGGGAGACACAGCCAAAGCCATCGAGCATTACGAGAAATTCCTCGACCTCTGGAAGGACGCTGATCCTGGGATTGCTGAGGTGGAGGATGCGAGAAAGAGGCTGGCCGGGTTGAAGGGACAGGGATGAAAAAAGAGAGCCAGCGGGGGGATTCGAACCCTCGACCTACTGATTACGAATCAGTTGCTCTGGCCAACTGAGCTACGCTGGCTCTTATCGATCAGTCTTCACTATTACCGGAAGAGCTCAATTTCTCCTGAACGACTTCCAGCTCTTTTTTCGCCTGCTCCAGCAACTCCGACACGAACCCTAACGTCTTGAGCTCTACCGTCTCGTTCATGGTTTTCCGCATCTTTGCGATGCGTTCCAGCAGCGCCTGCTCCCGGCGCTTCAATTGCTCTATATATTCTTTATTATCCATCTCTCCTCAGCCATCCGCTTGCAGCTACTTCCTTTTCCCATCATTTTTTCACTGGCTCTTTGCAATTGTGTCCGAAATGAATAAAATATGGACTCGGCGCAAAGATGACGAGAGATAATATAGCGTGAAAGGTAAAAAAGTTCAACTCCACGAATCATGATTATCAAAAAACTCGAACTCCAAGGTTTCAAATCATTTCCCGAAAAGACCAAGATCGTCTTTCATCCCGGGATCACGGTCATCGTCGGCCCTAACGGAACAGGAAAAAGCAACATCGTAGATGCCATGATGTGGGTTCTGGGCGGCAAGCGGCTGAAATCTTTCCGGGGGGAAAGAGGCACGGAGATGATCTTCAACGGCAGCCAGAAACAGGCTCCGTTGAGCATGGCCGATGTGATCCTTTCCCTGGAAGATGAGGTCGATCAACTGAAGATCAATCACCGGTATTTCCGCTCGGGGGAAAGCGAATACCGGATGAACGGCAAGTTAGTCCGGTTGAAGGACATCCAGGAAAGTCTCTGGAAAAAATCCATCGGAGAAAAAGAATATTTTGTCATAGAACAGGGAGCTATCGGAGGATTCCTCTCCTCAAAACCCCTGGAGAAAAGGGCCCTCCTCGAGGAAGCAGCCGGAACGGCATTTTACAAGGATAAAAAGAGGCAGGCACAAAACAAGCTGGAAAACAGCGAACAAAACCTGACCCGGCTGGAGGACATCATCGCCGAAGTCGCTAAAGCGAAAAATTCTCTCAAAAGACAGGCCAATGCCGCTATCCGCTACAGAAAACTCAGGGAAAATATCCGCCAGCTCACGGCATTCAACTTCCGGAAAAAAATCCAAGATTTGGAAAAACAGCAGCAAGAGACTCTGTCGGGGTACAACAAAAGCTTGAACCACGAACACCAGATGTCTTTAAAATTGAAGGAGGAAGAGGCGAATCTGTCTTCGAAGAGAAAAGAGGTGTGGGACCTGGAAAAAACGATCAAAGAGTCCCGGGAAAACCTTTATAAGATCAGGACACAGATCGCCAGGGCTGAATCGGAAAAAGACAAGGAATCCAGACGAGGCGATTTTTTTACGGATAAGATAAAGGGAGCCGGGTCCGATCAGAAAGAACTGGCCCGGGAATCAAAGGCCATCGATCGAACTCAGTTAGAAGCGAAAGAGCAGCTCTCGAACCTCCAGGAAAACCTTGACCGCATACAAAAAGACCTGGGAAAGGTCGCGGATGAAAATCGATCCGTCCAGAGAGATCTGGATTCCGGTCAGAAAGATATCGAGACCTTGAGGAACGACCATTTCCGGCATCTCTCGGATTACACCGAAATCAAAAATGAGCGGGCAAAATCCGAAAAGGAATTGGAACTCCTGAGCCGGCAGCAGGAAAAATTGCGATC
>Ga0180437_10003657_pt1 | contig 22628 bp, 13 predicted proteins | sample SS_ome_4_FD_132410 | JGI IMG/M metagenome (GOLD analysis project Ga0180437, IMG submission 132410) | Hypersaline lake sediment archaeal communities from the Salton Sea, California, USA - SS_3_D_1 metaG | ecosystem: Environmental > Aquatic > Non-marine Saline and Alkaline > Hypersaline >...
AAATATGTCAATCACTTTTTAACTACCACCAAGCCAAGTTATTACTCCAGGGCTACCAGAAATTCCAGTCACTATAAAAGGTGCAGCAATAGCTCCCGTGTTGGGAGGGTGGCTTGCAGTTACAGTATAATTACCATAATACGGAACATCAACACTATAGGTGCCACTACTAGTTGTAATATCTTGAGCTACTAATAGATTAAGATCGTTATTAAATAAAGTAACATCGGCTCCAGATACTGTATTAAATGCCTCATCAATGACCAAGCCAGTAAGATCAGCTACTGCTGTTTCTCCATTAACGCTGTCCCTTAAAAATGCTGCTTCTATAGCATCTATTTCGGCTAAACTTAAAATGTGGTCATACGTTGCCATATAAGCTATGCTAGCAGAAATTTCTCTACTAGTACTGCTATCACCAACCATCATTGCCAAAACTTCGCTATTGTTAGAAACTCCTGCAAAAATTCCCGTATCGAAATCTTCTACTGAACTTCTACCAAATCCCCTAGTTTGTCCAAGATTTTTATCTATAGTACACACAACTAATTTCCAGCCTGCTGTTTGAGAAAAACTGGAAGGATAGGTAGCAACCAAGGTATTAGATACAAATAAATTTAAGTTTCCTAGTTGTACATTCCATCCTTCTTGCGGAGTAGAAAATCCAAAATTATTACCCCATAGAGCAGATCTATTCTCCCACGGCCCATCACCAATAGCATAATACCACATTACAAAACTTCTAGCACTAAAACTACCAGTAAAAACTGCAGATGGGTGTGTTGACTGAGAAAAAGTATATCTAGATGCTACAGCATTATCTTGATCAAATATTACTCCAGGTCTATAAGTAAATCCAGGTAATGATCCTTTTATTATATTAGTACCTGCAGTCAAATCTTCAGTTCCAATATTATCCACAGCGTTATCAGAAGCTGGTGGATTAAATTTTGTAAAATCAACTTCCCAAATCTTTGCCATATTACGCTCCACTTGTAAATAATTTTGTTGTTGGGCTAAAAATTATAGGGTCTCTTTGCCTAATTAATACAATCCCACTTTGAGTAGCTACCCCTATTAGCGCATCTCCGCTTTCTACTAATACATCTGTATCATATACTGTTGTATGGGGTAAAAAAGGTGCTTGCATTTGCTCGTCTGGCCCCATCCAATTTGCAGAAATAGGCCCTCTCTTAAAAGCTAATCCAAAATAACCACCATAATATAAATCCAAAGTAGAACTATTAATAGATACCGTTTGAACTCCTGGTAAGGAATTACTATAAAAAATACCCGAAGGAGAAGTAACTAGTTCGACTCCGCTTGCCGTACCAATAGCAAAATAATCTTTATCTATACCACCAATAGCCAATATATTTAAAGATTGAAATGCATTGTTTCTATAGTCGCGTGCTAACTCTGAAGTTAAATTTTGGCCTACTCTGAATTGATCAGGTTTTTCAAGAAAATATAATCCACTAACAGAGTGTCCCAAGTAAACAAATAAATCATCTTCGGCCCAAACACTACTAAATCCACCAGAAAAACTAACAAAACCTTCAGCCAGACCACTATGCCTATTAATTATATCTAATCCTGTATCACCTACTAAATAAAAATGAGTACTATCTGCTGAAACACGATTGTAATTTCCTGATAGGCTTAAACTAACCATCTCGTTTTTTATGTATTCCCTCGGCTCCCGTTATAGTTACATCACCTTCGGTCACTGTAGAATAAGCATTAGTAAAAGTTCGCTCTAAGCCGCTAGTAGTCAAATTCAATTCAGCTACTATCCCAAGCCTTGGATCTATAGGATCTAAAGTAGAAATTAAAACTATCCCAGAAGATGCTGTTGCTTCTTTAGATAGTTGAATTCCTGTAAAATTAAAAACTGGTAAAGGATCTGAATAATATAAATCTACAACAGGAAAAGCAACTTTAACACCTCTACTTCTTAAACTTAAATCTTTATCTACCATTACAAAAAAGTCACCTCACCAGATGTAGCAATTAAAGGCTGAGCCCTGCCACCCTCATCGGAGTTAGGAACATTTGTTCCAACTAAAGTATAATTGCCTGAAAAGGAAATAGGAACTTCATAATATCCGCTGCCGTCTGTAGTAGTATAATATTCTATATAATTGCTGCTTTCTCTTATCAAATAAACTGTATTACCAGAAGCTGGTACATTATCCACATCATAAACTGTCCCACTAATAACATGTAATGGGGTTTCTCCTGCGGCGCTGTCTCTCATAAAAGTAGCATATATTTCATCTACTTCTCCTTGCTGTAGAATATGATCATACGTTGCTACATACCCTAACTGCATAGAATTTTCTCTACTATTATCAAAACCACCAATTCTACTTTTTCCTCTAGTTGTACTTGGAAGTAATGCGAAGCCGTTTAACGTAGTAATAAGACTACCATCAAAATAAACTTTCTGTACTCCGCTGTTTCTATCAATAGTAGCTATAACATTATGCCAGCCTGTAGTTAAAAATACATCTGTAGCTATAGTTGTTCTGAGGCCATTATCATATACATAATCTAAATCCTCATCATAAGTGGAAGATGCCCCGTTGGAAAAACCGTTTTCCGTGATGGTGTCACCAGCACTATTTGCATCTCCCCATAAATTTGCTCCATCTTCAGGAATTATACCTCTAGAATAAAACCACATAACAAAACTTCTTTTTCCAGTAGGGCTATAACTAGAATTCCACCCTGCATACGTATTCCCACCAGCTAATAAATCATAATAATTAGCTACTCCTGGGTGACCCCAAGTTAAACCTGGACGAAAATTAAATTCTGCTACTGTTGCAATCTTCGAAATACTAGTAGGGGCTGCAAGATCCTGACTTCCAACATTATCCAAAGCTACATCACTAGAACCACTAAAGCTAGTAAAATCTACTTCCCAAATTTTTACCATGTTTAAAACTCCTTATGGTATATTTCTAAATAATTTAGCACCACTAATACTACTACTAATATTATTTCTATCTTCTTCGTATACAAACAAACCACTAGTAGTAGCTAAAAATACATGATTAGTTCCAGAAAATGTATTCATTTCAATTTCATTAATTCTGTTACTTGGAATAAATCCTACACCGCTGGGCAATGAACTACCCCCTTCAGCTACCAATTTATAATCAGGCTCTGTCCATCCAGAACTAACAGGTTCGTATTTAGCATATAACCCTCCAGATAAAACAGGAGAATAATATACAGCACCAGCCTCTGTAACAAAAACTGCAGTCATTCCCCCAGGCCAATACGTGGAAACTTTAGCACTACTATTCGCTCTATAAAAATCTAAACCGCTAGCAGTAGCAATAGCAAGATCACCATTGTTATTTCCTGCAATAAGCTGAACATCATTTGATGATATACCTACAGGGGCTAAATATGCATCTTGTAAGCTGGCAGAAAGATTGCCTGTCATAGTCACTGGATTAGTTATCAATTTCTGCACACCGCTAAAGGTAGTACCTAATAATAATACTCCGTTGCACCGATCTGTTTTATGATAGGCAGAAGTAAATCCTCCACTTGAAAAACTCACATATCCTATATTTTCTAACGTAGTATTATCTATTATATCCAACCCACTAATTGTCGCAACAAACGTATTACATGGGTTACTTACAATATCATTAACTTCTTGAGATGTTACTAAAGTAGTTCCCATATTTAAAATTCCTTATCTGTTGCCATGTATGCTTTCAAATAAGCCTGTGCTTGAATGCCACTATTAGCAGGAGGAAAATCATATCTAATATATACTGGCTTTGATTCCCCTGGCTGCACTTCTGGTAATCTAATCACTGGTGGAAATGCTACCCTGTCTGCTACCTCTGTCCCAAAAGAATTCTCAGCACTAAATGTAAGTTTTAATTGTAAATAATCTTCTACTGGAAGGATGGAGCTATTTACTGTTAGTGGTTTAAACTCTAGAGATCCAGCTTCTCCATAAAGAGGATCATTAACGTGTAACGGCGAGGCGGACACGTCTTGCCTGGCTTCTAAGTTGATTCTACTAATAGTTAAATGTCTAAAATATTCAGTAAAAGAAACATTTGTACCTGTACTTCCACTCCATATTTCAACTGAATGACTAGGTTCTAATAAAGCTCTACTAAACAGAGGTATATTTCCACCACCTAAATCCACCCCATCAAAATGAACTTCATAATCTCCTGTATCCCAGTCAATAATAAATATAAACTCATAATATCTACCGGCTGCTGCTGATATAGGAAATGAATCACTGCCAGCTCCAGGGTTCCCACCACCTTTAAAAACATCTATTTCTGTAAACACTGATGTATCATTTTCATTCCCCAAACGAATACGTATATATTCAGAATCATTTCTACGAAGTTTATCGGGATTTCTAACTGCGTCTAATCCAGTATTTATGGTATCAAGAAAATTATCAATGAAGATAGAAGTTCTATCTGCTGAGGAACCTGGTCCTTTTTGTTCAGGGGGGTTCCACCAAAATCTATACTGCATCTTACCTGCAGTACTAAATTCTTGATTTAAATATAAGAACGCACCAGTTACGTCCGAAGAACCTACATGATTAAATTGAAGACCTTGAGAACCTTGATCCATAAACACCCCACCTGTGTTATTTACAAAATAGGTTTGGGTATCTATTCCACCCGTATAAGTAAAACTTTCTGTATAATTATCTCCTGCTGGTGACTGGTTAGAGCTTCTAATTTGAAAATTCTCTACTGTAAGACTATTATCATAAAACATTTCTATGGCATCATTATCAGCTCGATCAATCAAAACTCGGTTAAAAGAATCAAACCCTGACACAACAGTACCAATTTCACCAATAACCCCAGAAGTAGTTATTCCTTGTCTGACCAAAAATACAGGAGAAATCCACGAACCGCTAGCTGTTATAGGATTAATAATCTCCCCTAAAACCTTCATGGCTGAGTTATGAACAAGAGATCCTTGACGGCGGGTATACATATATGAACCATTTTCACTAACACCCATTTGCCAAGCATCGTGATAGGGAGATGCCTCTTGATAAACAACAGATTCTTGCCATTGTCCTGTAGAATGATTAAAAGCAACTATACCAATATCAGCACCCTGATCTGATAAAATCCAAATCTGATCTGTATCACTATTCGCAGCCATAGCTCTACCGAAGGCCCATGGAAATTGAGCTAAAATCTCCCAAGTACCTAAAGATATATTCCACCGTCCCCAAAAATCAGTATTAGGGGCAGAAAACATATAGATATATCCCTCGTAGTGAAGCATGTATGATTCTGACGTATCAGGAGTAACAGGAATATCGGCTAATTGGGTTTCTACTAAAGTATTTACATTAAGTTGCCAAAATTCTTTTCCTGTCGATGAAGAAGTGCCTGCCGTGGCTCTAGCCCCTCCTATGTATAAAATACCATTAGCATAAGATAAAAGCCTAAATCTTCTTGTATAAGGCGTAATAGTAGTTAAAACATGATGTGTATTAGTACTAACTTGGTAATAACGAACAGTCCTATCTGTAGAATTATTCATATAATAAATTCTATCCCCGCCATCCCAAGCTAAACCATGATATTGACGTTCGACATCGCTTGTTGGAGCAACGGCGGGATAAGAAGATAATATTCTTGTATTTTTAACTGGATCTATAATTACAATTCTATTGTCGTCATCACTAGTTATAAGAACTTGGCTTTGGTCGTCCTGTCTTACCATTGGTCTAAGCTGGTTAAAATTAATATCTAAATTATCAGCACCAAGACCTACATCATCACCTATTGTAAAAATTACATCTTCAACCGCCAAAGCTAATTTATTATCTTCTGTAACAGTCATACCTTCAAAAATACCCCATTGCCATGGAATGTCATTAGGTACATTACTAGGTTCTACAGATTTAAACTCACCTGTAATAGTAGGAGCTATTTGAAGATAATCAAAAGTTTCTCTAGTAGTCTTAGTTGTATCCACAGATACAAAAATATCTGATGTTATAGTTCCGCTGTTAAGCACCTGTATTTCAATAGGATCACTCACGCCACCAGCAATAGGGGCTACTAAAGTGGCGCTAGTTTGAGTTCCTGAAGAGCCAAACTCAATCTCTTCCTCAGTATTTTCAACTATAAGATTATGTAATACAGTCCCTGAAGCAGGAGAGTGCGTCAATCTAAAATATCTAGGATAGGTATATCCTGAAGCAGTAGGTTCAACAACTATATTTCCGGCTATTTGTTGTAAAGCTCCAGCTGTTAAGTCTGTCGATAATCTCCCGTACTCAATAGTAAGCCCTGTAATACTCAACGGACTAAATCTATATTTTAATTCGTTTACAGAATGTTGATATCCTAGATCCAACAATAGACTTATGCTATCTCCAGATGCAGTAGTAAGGGCATTAGACTGCGAAGTATCAAGTAGCACATCCATTTCCTGGGCTGTTATATCTCTAGTGCCAGAGGCAGCAATATTATAAACAAAACCCTCATTAAGTAAATTAAATATTGTCATTTCCTATCTTTTATACCGTTTTTAACCACCTTGCTTTTATAAATCCACTCCGAGGCATGTTACTAGTATCCTTAGGAAAATTAGTTTTTACAAAAAATTCTACTTCTCCGCCAGATGGGACATTTTTTACTTCTAATGGTAAATCAGTGGAATTTCCTGCATAATAGGTAATATCATCTAAAGATATGAGAACTTTATCTCGTAAATTCTGAATTTTGCTAAAATCTACTTTAATGGGATCGGACATAACTAATAAATCCTCAATCCCTCCATTCAAACTGTTAACAACAGGTCGAAGTTCTTCATTAAAGCCAAATTCCGTAAATTGTCTACTGGGAGATGCTACAGCTTGAACATATGCCTTACTACCTATTAAGAAGTACGTATCTCTAGTCTCTGTAATTTCCCAAGGAAGGACCATATCTCCTATCAAATTATCATCAAGATATAATCTAACCGTAGCCCCACTTCTAGCATCAATCCTCTTTCCCTCATTGTCCCATAAAATAGATATCTTGAGATGGCTTTCATATCTCCGTAGATTAACAATTTCACCTACCACTAAATCTACTTTACCTTCCGGTGTATTAATAACGAATCTTAAACCCTCCTGCTCTCTGGTAGTATAATACAGCGCCATATATTCAGATGCTCCGTTTGTAGCACTGAAAATTGTATAAACTTGATCTCCTGGGCGCTGTATATTAAATGTCTCTATTATTCCTTCTCTATCCCAATCCGGTGTCACAACTGCTTCAAAAAAACCTTTACGCATATCAAACCCAGCTAAAGGAAAATAAATTAATTCAGAATTAGTAAGATATAATGTATCACTATTTTGCCCAGATAAAGTAAAATTCTCCCGATCTATAATAAAATCATCTAACCATACAGATATCCCTGAACTAGCACCTGGAATCTCAGCCCTCAAGCTTATTTCAAAATAATTAATTGGCCCTTCTATAAAATTTGTACCAGGTTCTAAGTCCGACAAATGAGCAGAACGTTCATACTCTGAAGGACTACCTCCTTTTTCTCTAGCGTCTTTAAATCTCAATTTATAATTAGAAAAATCTCCTTCCTGTAATCCTTCTATTTGATTAAAACCCCATTCATAATATTCTGTATTATCTTTTCCTAACCTCATAAAAGAATTAGTCAAATCTAGTTCAGGTAAATTATCTACTTTCATATAGAATGATAAAAAATCTTGTATAGACCATTTATCATCAGGGTCTAATTCAAAAGATTTTGGTACAGTTGCATTTTTAGAACCAGAACCACCAGCTAAATAAGTAACCTTTAAAGATCTTCTACCCCTGTGTCTAATTAGTGGATCATTCTCTAAAACCAACCTATTTGAAACATCCTGTGGAACTTCTTCAAAAAGTCTAAACTCTCTTAAATTACATATTTGATAATTTCCACCAACATCCTCAAAATCTGTTACCCTGATTCGTATGCCAGTAGCCGTTACTGGGGTATCAAATGTATGACTAAAGTATTTACCATCAGTTTCAAAACCCTGTACTCCACCTACCTCTGGATCTTGTATAAACACACCAAAAGATTCATGGGCATCATCAAAAGTTTCTATTGTTATCCACGCACTATCATCCTCTGGATCTGGATCTAAACCACCACTAAAAATTTGAATTTGAAAATCTTTAGGAACTGAGCTAGTATTATCTGCTACTTCTATTTCTAAGTAATTAACAGTCTTAGTCTCAGGTAACAATACTAAGGTGGCTTCCCCTTCCTCAACAGAACCATCAGGGTCTGTAGGAGATCCTACCAGATCATCAGTATCAAAAGTTCCTGAAACAGTCCCAAAAATTCTATAAAACGTGTTAGGAACATTACTACTGTCTGCCCTCAATAATAGATCTGTGGCGGCGTTTCCATCAAATAGCGTTGAAGCTCCTTCAGGTTCATTTCCTACACCGTGTCCTGGGTCACTGACTCCACTAGCTCCATATAAGAGACCATCTAATTCTAGTTCTTCAAAAGTTATAAATGCTATATTTACAAACTCTTGAAGAGAATTATCAAACCACTCTGCATATTCGGTGAAATCTACTCTATCATTAGTTTGACCTGCATCTGTATAATCAATACCTACTGTAATAACTTGTATCTGTGCAGCTTGTTGTCTGTTGGAAGTTGGATCGTTAGCATCTAGTAAAGAATTTCTAAAAGCTACCCATTTAAATGCTTGTACTCCCTTTTCTGCATCCACATTAGTAAATGCTGGGTATTCATCCCATCCCCTCCATTTAACTCTCGTAGGATCATCCGTTATAGTAAAACCTAAAGTATAATAAAAATTAGGCTGGTCTTCAACTACATTATACCAGCCAGAGAAGTCAGACGATCTAGTTAATAGTTCTGGATACTCTGCCTCTTCTTTTGAAAGTAATTTAAAGTTTCTAGTAGAAAATTGATCTGCGAGCCTAACTACTACTACTGGGTAATCTACCTGGCTAACTCTATTACTAAAATCACCATCAGTTAGAACAACACCTAAAGATTCCCATTCTGTGTTAGTTATTTTTTCAGAAGGCCATAGTACTATATCTGGATAAACTTTTAAAGAGTGAAGGACTTTTATATCCAACGGGTTATCTGTCGTAAACTCCTGTAACAATATCCAACGAATTCCACTTTGATCAAAATCTCCCCATTTCACCTCTAAAGGATCGTCAGTGTCTGAAGCAGAAAACCAAGCATTATTTACATTCCACATATTAGCTGATACTTGTGAAGGGTTTCCGTTGAAAATTTTCAATAATGAAAAGTCTAAAGCATAAGTTCGTCCTAAATCCACCGCAACGGTTTTAAGAGGTCTAGCTACTATATCATCTGTTATATTATCAACATTTATTTCCCCATTATTACCAACTATCCCATGAACAATATATCCTGGTGGGCTAGGGTTAACGTAGTTAGACTCACCGGCAAATTTAAAACTGGTTATTCGTAAAAATGTACCATCTGAAGTTACAGAAGTTCCAACTGGGTTTAAACTAGCTTTATACCACCTGTTAAACATAAATAATCTTAAAGGTTCTACAAGAGGAGTAGCCAGAGTAGTCAAGTCTATCTCATAGCCTAAATCTTCTGTAGGATCTAAACCATCAGAATCAGTATTCCATTGATAAACACCGTCAAAGTTAAGATCATCTTTAAAATAAAACCTTAAAACATCAATACCCGCAGATGGATCCTTTATACGTTGAACCCTAAGTTCATATGGAACTAGACCATCATAAGGATTACCAAAAACTGTTCCACAATTACCCTCGCAAAAAATATTCTTTATTTCTAAATCCACACCATCATCTTCAATTAAATAATCAGCCCAAGATCTTATACCTCCGGCTCCTGTATATAATACCCTACGCCTACGTATTCTTAAAGTTCTTCCTGTAGCATCCACTATACCTATAGCTGAACCAAACGAATTAGTATGTGCATAGCCAACATCATAAATACAATTGATAGTAGCAATAAATGATTCATCGGTTACCCACCTAGAAATTAAAGCTGCCTGCATTTCAGTACCTGGATTAGGATTTATATCTTGTAGTGGCTCCCCGATCATTTGAAAACTAGGGAATCGTAGGTTTATATTTTTTGTAGGATCTATAGTTTGTGGAAAATCATTAGTAACATATTCCCATTTTGTATGATCGATTCCTATAGCAAAAAAATCAGATTCAGACAGAACATTATTCATTACATAATAATCTTTACCTATAGCTAAATTTTTAAGACCATAGCATTGAGAATTAACAGCTACGTTATTAGTTACTGGAAAATCAAATAAAGCATCTTGAATAAGTATACCTGGTGGCCCATATTCTGGTTCTAAAATACTTTCTTCTGTATTTAAACTACTCTTCAATAAAATATTAGTCTCAAATTCGTGTGTCTCTACCGATAATTCCAAGTCAGCAGCTGACCCTGTCTCATTTGTTAGAGTAATAGATTTAGCTGGTGATTCTTGCCCTTTTACAAGATCTACATCAATGGCCTTTATTGGCATATCTTCATCTGTATCTTTAATTCTAATCAAATCTGAGTCTGCTATCGCTACAAACCTATCTAATGTAAATAAACTAAACGGACTTACTACCACACGGAGATATCTCACTGGGCTACCGATTACAAACCGTATTGTTTCATCATCTATCTCTACAGATTCTGCAGCATGGAAAAATTCACCATCTTTTGAAAAGAATACTTCTATTATATCCTGTAAATCTGATTCCGAAGAAGTCTGAGAAAAAAGCTGTACCTCGGACATTTTAGTAGAATAATGAAAGAAGGAATAAATATTTATTCCTCTAGTTTCAATTTCTTCCCATGTCTTATCAAGTACTAAATAAGGATGATAAAGAGCAGCATCAAAATTGCGTTTTTCATCAATAGTCATACTTGCTCCCTTATAATAAACATCATATTTTTTTGTAAAATGTTTTAATTGAACATGGGTATCATTAGGGCTAGCACCAGAAGCAGTAACTGTAGTCTCTCTGTCATAGACCCTATCATCTAAAGTTACAGTTTCATATTTAGTATCAGCTACTTCAAAACCACCTATAACTTTGTACCCTTTAGTAGATCCATCATAAGTAGTTTTAGGGTCATCTAAATATTCTATTTGGTAACCTGCTAAGTTTGGGAATTCTTTAAAAAAGATTCTCATTCTGTGAATATTTTTTTCATAAAGCCAGGTAAATTCTAACCTAAACGGATCATTTTCATATTCAGAAATGCTTGCACTTATATAAGGAGGATCAGGAAACTCTAAATCTATCCATTCAGCATCACCGCTCACATAAAAATAAGTAGCTCTTGAATCATCTGCTTCGTGAGTTCCTACAAGACCGTTTCTAGAAAACAAAACATTATCTGTTAGCGCACTTACATTATATCCAATGTTATCATGATAGTGTGTTTCTGAGGTAAGGTTAACTCTAGTAGCTACATGCTTGTGATCTAGTCCTAGATTATCAAATGTGACAGAAACGCCAGCTCCGGCGGCTGCTAAAAGATTATATTCTAATTGTCTAACTTCTTCATTACCCTTCACTTCAAAAGCTTCTAAGGAAGTAGGACTACCAAAATCTATATCATAGACTGCTAAATCTTCAAGAATATCTCCCTCACCAAACAAACCAATTCCTTCAATCCCCTCTCCTTCCGGCGGTGGTGTTTCTTGATCTTCTCCAACTAGATCGCTAGAATATTCAATATATAAAGCATCTGGTACTTGTAACATATTATTTCCGGCAGCTAACTCAGTAGCGTTATATATGCCAATCAAATCTCCCCTCTTGACTAACCAATCTACATTTATCTCATAAGAGCCGTGCTCAGTAGTATAAAGAACACCACTATCTTCTAAACCAATAGACGCCTCGTTAATTAAAGTAAGGTTGCCGTCCATATCGGGTCTAAGGTGTTTAATTTTAGCAATTGTAAGAATTTCCCAGGACAAATTTGTTTGAAATGGTAAAGATACATTCTCTTTTAAAACAACAACTCCCTTTCTTAATGAAGTAAATGTGCTACTAGAGGATATTGGATTAACTAACTCAATAGCGTACTCCCCGTTTCCAGGATAACCTGCTTCATTTATACGTAATATTGCTCCGTTTAATAAGGATTTAGGAATATCTAATCTATCCTCATCAATCAAATCTGAACCAAAAAACTCGCCAAGGTCTTGATCACCTGTATCAAAAAACTTTCCAGAGCCTGTTCCCTGTGAACCAGCAGCAATTGTTCCTTCTTGAGTAGGTAAAATTCCTTGTACTATTACTGTTTTAATACGGCCTTCGCCGTTGGCTCTATTATAAAAATCTATTAAAGTATTAGCACGTCCGTCTATTCCAACACCACTACCTACAAAACCAGCCCTTGGCGTCCCCATCAGAGGTGCAGTATTTTTAGGATTCTGAACAATTGGATCTGTATCCGTTTGATCTATTATAAGATTAGATAAATCATAGCTGGTAGCCCTATAAGTATTAATAAAATTAAAACCTTTAGCGTGAGGTCTACCTACTTTAGTTTCATAAAGGTCGACTCCGCTTAAAGTAAAACCTAGCTCATCACTAAGAGTAGAATTTTCATATTGACGTATTTCAACTTTACTACCAAAATCATATGTTCCTGATCTTATAGTAAATTGCCCATTTCTAAAATCTACTTCAGCATAGGGATATCCACCTATATCCACTTGTGAAAGGGCTCTTTCCAGAATAAACCTCATCCTGTCTCCATCGACATTCGTTTCAGGAAACAATCTAACTACTACATCACCATAGGAATCTATATTAACAACCAAGCTATCATTAACATCCTCTTCAATATCAATATAAGTAAAAGAAACGGCTTGTCCTGTTGCTTCTCCTTGTCTTCCGAGTCCTGGGCACTCTCTATGTAGTTCTGGCAATTCCACTACTAAAATATCATCTACAAAGAAACTATATGGATCTCCCCCTCCATGCTCAAAAGATACTCCTCTAACTAAACCAGAAAAAACTACAGGTAACCCACTTCCAAGTAATTCCCCATCAACATATACATCAAAAGTGTTAGTAGATAAATCATATAAAACCAAGAGGTCATACCAAGCATCTTGAGCATATGCAAATTGTTTAGAAAAATCATCAAATACAGAACCTTGCCTATATTTAAAAAATCCATCAGCCTCCAAACTAAGCTCGACTAACGGCTGATCCGCTATATTATCTACAAGTATTTTTATTTTTCCTGCATGTTCTCCGCCTGTACCATCACCTGTAGTTCTAAACCTACAAGAGAAAAATCCTTTTGGGTGGCTTGAAACACCTCTCAACATTTTAGGTCCAGGTGCTGTAACAGACTCACCTAGCAAGTGTGCTACCTGTGCATTAGAATTACGGTGCTCTGGGTCTAAATCAATAAATACTTTTCTTGTTGTATCTGTATTACTTAAAGACCATCCATTAGGGGTAGTTCCTAAATCTTCTGTATCAAAAAACTGCCCTAATATGGTATTACTGGCTTCATCAATACACCCATCTGGGCAAAAACTAAATACTGGAGATTGTATACGAATATCTGTTACGAATATTTCATCACTAGGGGCTCCGTTAGTAGCAAAATAAAACCTTAGATTGGAGATAAGTCCTACCCATTCACTCACAGGACCCATATTTAATTTATATTTGTGCCACTTTCCATCTGGGTTAACTTCAAATTCTAATTGCTTTTCAGTAGTCCAGGTAGCGTCCGCGATAGTTTGAAATTGCACTACTCCCCTAGTTGCCACTGAATCAACTCTTTTTTTGTTATACTTGTATCGAATAACGACTTCTGTGTATTGGCTGGCATCTACTGGAGAAAATCCTAAAGAGTGAAACATGTTAGGAGTTTCTGTAGTAGCGGACATAAATAAAAATCCACCAGATGCACCAAACATGGTAACATTATTACCAAACCAAAACTGAGTATCAAACTCTTTAGTAAACTTTACTACAAGGCCAAAATTTTCTGTAGCAGAACAAATTCTAGCATTTCGAATAGAGGCTCTTTTTAATAAGTTAAGATTTTTTTCCATGTGCTTTGTTGAATATTCTTCTCAGATAAGCATTATTTTTTAAAGTATTTTCATCTATACTAGGGTTGTTCTCAAAATGATTAATCAATACATCCTCTAATTTATAGAATTCTTCTGGCCTGTTAACTTTTTTTACCAACCAAGCATGAATAGCCAGCTGTTTGATTAGCTCTTTCACTAGTTGTTCTACAGTATACATATCTTTATGATCACACTCTAGATTCTCACATTCCATTACAATTTTATCTGGATAAAATGGGGGCTCTTCTAGTAACAATTGCACAGGTTTTGTCTGGCTTTCAAATAAGAGTTCATAATATTCTATTGTTTCTTCAAAGTTAGGTTGAAATTCAGATCCACACTTAGGACAATCAAATATAAAAAATATCATAACTACTGCCTTGCTTCCTTTATGTCTTGTGTAGGTTCAGGAATACCCCGTGCATCAAAAAAGTTTTTTGCTCCTACTGCGGCTATAAGATCTTTTGCCACATCTTGTTCTATATTCCACTGAACACTCCCGGCATTACCATCAAATTGAGTTAAGGCAAATCCTGGATCGGCAAAGGATCGTCCTACATCACCACCAGACAAAATAAGTCTTCTAGTTTGATAAAACCCTAAATCGCCAACAGAAATACCTCCCCAATAGTCTGGATCATCTGAATTTACAGGGTTACCTACATTTTTACCACATACACCGTGTGTGGTATTCCATTCAGGAGTTGATGTTCCATATTCCCCACCACCTAAGTTAGCACAGTTGCCAGCTTTTGGAGATTCAATTATTCGAGTTTTAGCTCTATCACCTAAACATGCCCAAAACCCTTCTGCTTGCCATCCAGGATCTTTGTCTCCTCTAGGTACTACAACTGTAGTTGCCAATTTTCCTAGAAGTTCATCTAGCCCGGCATCAAACTCTATTTCTAAATCTTCGTAAGGGAGAGTTATATCTTCAGCTTCCTCTTCATCTACTCCCTGCAAAAATGCGTAAAGTTCCCTATCCTCGTCTGATATGTACATTTGTAAAGTTTCTATATCCAAACCATCATCTATAGCATTCTCTAAGGCATCTTTAATTATATTAAATTGTCTATTCTCATGATCCTCAATCACATCTCCACCAAATACAGTTTTCTCATACTCATGCTTAAAAGTTATTTCTCCCAAATGAATTCTAATATCTAAACTATCCCAACCGTTTGCCCAATTTCGTCTTAATCTCCCAATAGAACCTACCTTGCGATCTTTATTTAAAGAAGCACGTGCTGGTTGCCAAAATTCATTAATACCTCTATACTCCATATTATCAAATACATCTTCAGCATAATTCATTAAGTACCATTTTTTGTCCTCAAAATCATCTTGAGCCGGATAGTTAAACGGAGCTGGAATATTCTCTGGATTCTCTCCAACCTCGACAATATATTTTGCTTCTTTCACTTCTATTGTTTCTTGAGCTTCTGTAATAAACTTAGCACTAACATCTAACAATGTTAATATAAAACCTGTTTCATCATTTCTAGGTCCTACAAAAATTTCTATTCGATCATAAAAATCATCATTATCAAATGTTTCTTCTCCATACTCCATAGAATATGGTATTGGCTCTAGTCCACGTGGGTTGAACTGAGGGAACTCTTTATAAGCTGGTTTGTCTTCTACTTCTATATCTTCGCTGGTAGACGTATTAGTAACAACAATTCTAATTGAAGGATCTATAGACGGCGGGACAGCTGGCGGTGTAGGAAGCGGACTATCCTGAGCTACCCCACCATATACTTGATACTCTAGTTTTAGTTTAGATAGCATTACTCTTCTGTCAAAAAGCACCGTAATAACAAAACCCTCTATCTGTTCCGATCCTGGTGGATCGGTAGGTAAAACTGGTACCCAATTCATTTCTCCATGCCTTCCACCTAGTATTCGTACACGTTCTTCTGGTAAAAAGATATTAGAAAAATCTTTATTTAGGTTAACACTTGGGTTAATATTAGGAAAATCTGTTATCTTAATAGATGGAAAACAGTCTTCTTTTTCTGTTATATTAAATTCTTCTCTAGGTAAATATTTGGGAGTAATACGTCCTATATTCAACGCTCTAAAAAAAGCTGTCCAAGAATCCTGTGAAGCATCAGTAATGTCTCCTGCACTTAAATACACATCTACATTTTCAATATCAGGAATTAAGTTTCCAGTCTCAACAAAAGAGTTTGCTTCTTCTAAATCGGTAGGAGGATTTCTACCTGCATCTCCAACCGGATCTTCATAAATAACATTAGCACTAGGGTTTATACCACTCGAAATTAGTTCTGCTTTATCTTCAAAAGCATATATTTGTTTGCGTTCTGCGTTAGGGCCAGAATAATCTCTAATATCTCCAGTATACTCATTAAAGTAAACTTTCTCTCCCTTTTCACCTAACTTAAAATGAGCACGTTCTTCATATGTACCTGCTGATGCGTACACCTCAGGCACTAAATATAAAGTTACATCCTCATCTTCTCCTGGGTAATAGTTAACAGGTCTAGTAAATATATCTGCTCCTATAAAACGTTTTTCTTCGCCTTCTATAGTAGGTGTTGGTTTACCAACAACTACTCCTAAAATAGGATTTTCACCTCGTTCAAGCTGGGAATTTCTCTCTGCCCAAGCCCAAGTATATTCTGGTTTCCTAAAATTAGGATAAAATCCAACACGTGGCCACTGAACAGGCTGATCAGGTCTTCCATCTCCATCAGAAGCTGGATCTAAAACATTTCTAATATAAAAAATTTCTTTCCAGGGCTTTCTCTCTAAAGTATCACCAGTAGTAGTTTGATCCAATATAGTTCTTGGAGAATTAGTTTGCATGAAATCAGACGATCCAGCAAAGGGAACAGCGGGTAACCATGCCAAACGTACACATATACCACATAGAGGATTACGGCAGCTAAAACTATATTGTCTAAAATGCATACTTTTAAAAATTCTAAATGCTTCTCTTCCTCTATTTCCAAAATATGGAAATTTCCATCCTCTAGCTATATACCTAAACCACAATTTAGGACGAACAAAAGGAGAAATTGGTCCTCGCTCCCTAGACCACCCGTTAAATCTAGCTCCGTAGCTAGTAATAGTTCCTAAAGTCCATTCAATAAAACAATCTGGGCGTAAAAAACCAAAAACATGGTGTTCTAGAGTTGCATATCTATATCTATCTGGTGCTCTGTATTTTTCATCTATTGGTTCAGCATCTGGTACTTCCTGCAACAACCATCTAGTTACGTCTCTATTGGTATATAATGGTTCAGCACAAGCATCATACGGATAAAAAGTTGGACCTCCTTCCCCTAAGCTAGAAGTTTCATGATCTCCACATTGAGTTCTTCTGCATTTACCACCTTCATAGCTTTGTAATTCATCTAAGTCTCCAAAATTAACATCCAACCCGAATTTACGATATTTTGGTATTAAAGTAGTGATTGTTGTAAATTCACTACACCAAGAGTATCTAATTTCTACATCCCTAGCCCAATATTTAGACATTTCCACTACCCCATAGATCCATTTTCTTCCTATAACATTGCCGCTTTCGCTTTTATATTCAACAACATAACTCATATCATATTTTGAAACTTTGCCTGCAACTATATTATCACCGTCTATTTCAGGACTATGCATTAGATTACTAGCAGGCTCGCTTTCGTGTATATTAAAAATAGATAAACCACCAATATTTCCAACAGTAAAATTCTCATCTTGAAAAGTAGCTAATAGTTCTATAGTTTCTTCTATTCGTCCTTCTGCTGGTTCTTCACTAATAGGTTCAGCTCTAAAAATAAAATACTGTACTTCCATCTCACTGGCATCTAAATCAACATTACGTATATCTACATCGCCTGCGGGCTCTACCATAAAAAACCTAGTAGGCATAGCAATACCTCTAATGTTTCTACCATACTCAGGTATTTCCATTTCTATTTCCTGTGCCTCTTCTCCACCATGTCCACTATCTCTATCAGTGACTACTTTAAAAGTTACTTTACTTATCTGTAAAGATCTATCCATTCCCATAGGGGCAACAGTAGGTATGTCACGACCTATAATTTCACATACAAACCTATTACATCTACCAATTTTATAAAATTTAACATTCTCTGTTACTTCTTCATAAGTTATATTAAATGTTCTTTGATCTGGGGCTGGTGTAGTACAAATCCTAATTAAATCTTTTTCTAAATTGAAAAAATGATAAACAGAAGAAATCTCTGCTCGATCTGGACCCATTTGATAACCCTTAAATCTAACATCTTCTCTAGCCCTAGCACTAGCCATAGCAGGTATAAAAGATATTTCTGGAGAAACTAAAAAAGCCTTATATCCCTGCTGAACAAACTCCATATGATAAAATTTATAGTCAATAATAATTCTCGCAAATATCCATTGATTGTCTACTTTAGAACAAACAACTATTTTATTCTCTCCGGGAAGTAAAGTTGTAAACTGCTCTTGCCAATAACCAGCATTATCTACCTTATTAACCCTAAAACCAAAATTCTTATTTTCTGTAAAAAACCTCTTAATAAGCTCATTAACTTTAGGATCCATAATTGCACTATTTTCTAACCCACTTTCTTCAAATGGAAACCCTTCATGAATGGTTGTGTTAACAGTATATATTAAACTTTGTGGTTTTGCGGTTCCGGCTAAAAAAATAATATCTGAAAACGCCTCTGAATGCTCATAGGTAAACTTTTTTGGTTTGGTTTGATCTTCATCGTCGGTTTCATATCCATCTTCTTCATTAGGAGGAAACTCAATAGTTATAGGAATAAGATCTGCTGTTCCTAAATTAGGAATTAGTGTATAAAAAGATGGCGGGCTGGTAACATCATTGGATTCTTCTACTGTTCCTTCTGCAGTACTAATCACCTTGGTTGTCACAGCATCATCAGCTTCTATATCCCAATGAACTCTTGTCATTTCAGAAAGTGGTTGCTGCCTACCATCTATATTTTCTGAATCAACTATTACTGCATCTTTGTTAGCTTCATCAGGCTCCCAATAACGAGCAAATAAATCTGGCTGTTCAAATGTTCTATTCCATGCCTCTTCTGGATTTTCAAATTCAGCCCAATTTTTCATAAAGGATCTTAACTCTTGAACTTGTTCTGCTAATATCTCTTCACCGATCCATAAATGTTCATCTTTAACATATTTAAATTTAGGTCCTGTATAATGAGGACACTGTGTTTTTGCACCATTACACGGTGGAAAATTATCTTGCCCTTGGTGCCACTGCTCTGCCCCTGCTTTCATACACCTAGTAGCCACACTAGTAGCAGCATTGATAAGCACTACATCAAATGTTATAGGTGTGATATAATAGCTAGGAACTTGTTCATGTGCCCAACCGCCCATAACTTGAATCTGACTCACAACATTCTCTTCTGCAGGGGTTGGCCTATACCTATCAATAATCTCTTGCTGAGTTCTCACAGGGCCAGTTAATGTACCTGGAGCTAAATTCACTGAGGAATACTCATAAATAAAAGGCTCGCTAGATGAAAAAGTACCTTCACCGTCTTCTACGACCTGCGTAATAGCATCTCTAGAGTCTTCAGGTTCTCTCCAATAACAACATGGTTTTAACCTAGCTCTTTCTCGTAATACTTGATACCTATACGGAGTTTGTGCAGATACTTTTCCTGGATCAAACACCATGCTATATGGTGCAATACCTGGAAGATCATCAAAATTACCCATTAGTAATTTTTACCCTTTTCATACATTTCATAACAGGCTTCTCTGGTGGTTCTCCAAACCCCATTAATACCCCCTAGTTTTGAGCCCTTTAGTTTCCCAGAACGTAACCATTTTTTGATCGTGGTTTCACTGACGCTTAGAATCTCAGCGGCTTCCTCTGGCGTAATAAATTGATTATTCTCAGGATTTTTAGTCACTGTTGTATGTTCCTAATACGGCCTATTTATGCCTACCTAATGCTACCTATGCTTATATAAAATAGTATAATACTACCTCAAAATTTGACAAATACTACAAATTATTGTACATTTTATCTATGAGTACCTTAGTTATATTCGATTTAGAGGCTACCTGCTGGGATACAAAAGACAAGGATGAAAACGACCCAGAAGTATTAAAACAAAGACAAGAAATGGAAATCATAGAAATCGGAGCAGTTAAAATAGATAAAAAAACTTACGAAATCATAGATACATTTCAAACATTTGTACAGCCTGTGTTAAATCCTTTACTAACTCAATATTGTACTAACTTGACATCTATCAAATCTTCAGATGTCAATAACGCAGATCTTTTTAAAGAAGCTTACCCTAAATTCATTCAATGGGCTAATAATCCTAGTCATTTTATAGGTTGGGGACAGTATGATTACAATCAAATAAAACAAGACTGCGAGCGCTGGAGTCTACATCCTTTTTCCCCCGGTAAATACCTAAATGGTAAAATCCTATATAAAAAATATACTGGACATAAGGGCAGAGGTTTACGTAAAGCTGTTAGAAAATTTAATCTACAGTTTGAGGGTACTCCTCATAGGGCTATATCTGATGCAACCATGACTGCAAAAGTTTTAAAATGCGCTAAAGAAGAGTGTTATAAAAAGAAATAAAATTAAGAATATGGTTGAATTTCCTTACGCCATTTTCCACTAAAAATATCTACTCTAGTAATAACTTTTCCAGCTGTATCATAATAACCTATAAACCTCTCAACCATCTCACTACGTGTACTAACAATTACTCCACCTATGCATATTTCTTTCATATGTCTAGTACCTGGTGGAATGTAATTATCTTTATGAAGAATCTCTGTTCTCTTGTTTCTATTTTTTAATCCCACTCGTTCAATACCCTGAACATAATTTTTCGGTTTAGCTTTTGATAGTATTTGTTTCCAAGTCAAACCATCATGTTCAGTAAATACTAACCCATTCTCTAAAACAACATACCATCCTGACGGCATAGTATTTATTTTTTGATGCTCATATAAACTCATTGTTTACTTCACTATTCTCTCAATCGCTTCTTTTGCCAGGACCGATCTCACAGATTCTGTAAGAGTTACATGACCGGCTAATTTACTACCACGAAATGCTTCAATTACATGTACTAATGCATTATCATTACTAGATAAGTAAGGAGCGTCTATCTGTAAATTGTCACCTAGTAATACTACCTTACTCCTTTGTCCTATACGTGTAATTATACTAGAAATCTCATTTCTAGTAATATTTTGACACTCATCAATAATCAAAAAAGTATCAGTTAAAGTCCTACCTCTAATATATTGTAATGCAGCTATCTCAAGGGTTCCGTCTTTAACATAATACTGATACAATGAGTATTTATCTCCAGTGGTAGGATCTACTGGAGATTTCATAATAACATTTATATTATCAATTACAGGCATAGTCCAAGGTGCTAATTTTTCCTCTAAACTTCCTCTCAAAAATCCAATTTGATCCTTGCCCCCAATAGGAGTCAAAGACCTAGCAAACATAATCTTTTTAAAAGTTCTCGGCATCCCCAGCTCTGTTTGACTAAGCCCTGCAGCCAAGGCGAGCAACGTCTTCCCCGTCCCTGCTGCTCCATTAATAGTAACCAAATCTATATCAGGATCTAGCAATATTGATAATGCAAAATACTGCTCATGGTTAAGAGGTTTAATCTCATTAGCCTGAATCATATACCTATCACCACAAAGATTAATTTTATTACCTTTTACCTGAACAATTGTATCCTGTGGTTTCTTAACCTTCTTTCTACCGTGTGGTGTTTTTAAAACAATAAATCCATTTTCTTCAACTTCATCTTGATATTTCTTAGGAAGCCGTATTTGCCGCTTCTCGTATAGTTTTGCTAGATGGGCTTTCGTAGGCTTTTCATCCACTAAAAAGCCCGTGTAGCCCGTATAAAGCGACGTGGAATGACCTGAGTAGTCATATGTGGCTACCTTATGTATGAGAGCTTTCAATTCTAATGAAGTATCTCTAGTAACTAAATAAACATCGTCTTTTGGGTTACTTTTCTTAAAAGTGACTGCAACACTCAAAATCTTATGATCTGGATTTTCTTTACTTAATCTCTCAGGAATGTCACTCAAAACTTCACTAAAAAATCTAACTGTGCCAGAATGTTTATCACACTCAACTCCGGTTAAAATATCTACATTAGCCGCTTTACCTTTTTCAGATAAATATTTTAGTTCTCTGATTGCAGTCCTAGCATGTTTACCTATCTGAGTTTGTAGGGTTTTTTTTCTATCTAATTCGTCAAGAACTGTTTCAGGTATAACAACATGACTATCTTTAAACGCAGTCAAAGATGTCGGATCATATAACAAGACTGAGGTATCTAGAATATAATATTTAATCATATTAATTTTTAGTAGCTCGTTCGTGGTTAAACTGGTCTAACCAGTTGGTGAAAAAAGCTTGGTA
>Ga0180437_10003658_pt1 | contig 22621 bp, 12 predicted proteins | sample SS_ome_4_FD_132410 | JGI IMG/M metagenome (GOLD analysis project Ga0180437, IMG submission 132410) | Hypersaline lake sediment archaeal communities from the Salton Sea, California, USA - SS_3_D_1 metaG | ecosystem: Environmental > Aquatic > Non-marine Saline and Alkaline > Hypersaline >...
GAAAGTGGCACCTCAACGGCCGGATCACCTATGCCGGGACTCCCGCCGAAGGGCTGCTGATGAACGTGCGGATGGTCAACGCGGTGTTCGAGGACCGCTATAAGCCGGAGTTCGACGCGGAGGCCAACACCCGGCGGTTCCTGGCCCAGATTCCCGACTACGCCGCCCACGGCGTCCGCGCGTTCACGATCGGCCTGCAAGGCGGGATGCCCGGCTACGAAGGGGCCTTGAATTCGGCCTTCACTGCCGACGGAACACTGCGGGAGTCGTACCTGAAGCGCGTGCGGCGGGTGATCGAGGCCTGCGACCGGCAGGGGATCGTCGTGATCCTCGGTTGCTACTATCAGCGGCAGGACCAGGTGCTGGCCGACGAGAAGGCCGTCCGCCGCGGCCTGGTCAACGCGGTCAACTGGATCGGGCGCTGCGGCTTCCGCAACGTCGTGCTGGAGATCGCCAACGAGTTCGACCACGGCGGCTTCAACCACCGGGTGATTCGCACCGTGCCGGGCCAGATCGAGCTGATCCGGCTGGTCAAACGGCAGGCTCCGGACTTGCTCGTCTCCGTCAGCGGCTTAGGACACGGCCGGTTTCCCGACGAGTTGGCCCGGGTCGCCGATTTCCTGCTGATCCACTTCAACGGTACGAAGCTGGAGGACATTCCCGCGCGCATCGCCGCCCTGAAGAAACACGGCAGGCCGATCGTCTGCAACGAGGACGACAAGGTGGGCCAGGCGGCCGCCCGGGCTGCAGAACTGTGCGTGGCCGACGGCGCGTCGTATGGGCTGATGCTGAAGAAAGTGAACCAGTATTTCCCGCTCGAATTCCACGGCGCCGCCGATGACGCCGTGGTCTACCGCAAGCTGAAGCAGCTCACGTCGCCAAGGGGCTCGGGAAGTCGTTGAGGCTGGCCACCATGAATCGAAGCATGCAGTTTCTCGCCGCGGCGGTGCTGCTCGGTCTTGTTGTGGCCGCAGGTTGTTTCTACTTCTTCTTCAGCGGGGATCCGGGTCGCGCGACGATACCCGATAGGCAGGTGGTGGAAGAGATTCTCTCGGCCTATGACGAGGCGGGCCATTACGAGCCACTTCAGATCACTTATCCGCTCGACGGGACGCTGTTTCCTCCGGAGATCGTTCCCCCCAAATTCCGCTGGAAGGACTCAAGCCGCAAGACCGACGTCTGGCTGGTGGCGTTCGAGTTCCGCAACGCCGGCCGAATGAATTTCATTTTCCTGACGGAACGGTCGCAATGGACCCCGTCGCCGGCGGAGTGGAAGACGATCCAGCAGCATTCCTCCGAAGCCGAGGCGACGGTCACCGTCCTCGGCGCGAAGCGTGCCCACCCGAGTTCGGTCGTTTCAGCGGGGCGAATCAGCATCGGCACGTCCCGGGACGAAGTCGGCGCGCCGCTGTTCTTCCGCGAGGTCAATCTGCCCTTCATCGAGGCGGTCAAGGATCCGACGCGGATCCGATGGCGGTTCGGAAGCATTTCGTCGCCCGAGCCGCCGCCGGTCGTGCTGGAGAATCTGCCCGTCTGCGGCAACTGCCATTCCTTCTGCGAAGACGGCAGCGTGCTGGGAATGGACGTGGATTACGCCAACAGCAAGGGTTCGTACGTCATCACCCGGGTGGCGAAGGAAATGGTGCTGACCGGCGAGGACGTGATCACCTGGAACGATTATCGCCGGGAGGACGGCGAGCAGACGTTCGGGCTGCTTTCACAGGTCTCGCCCGACGGGCGCTACGTGGTCAGCACGGTGAAGGACAAATCGGTCTTCGTTCCCCGGCCGGACCTGGCCTTCTCGCAGCTGTTCTTTCCGTTGAAGGGGATCCTGGTGGTTTACGACCGGCAGGAGCAGGCGTTTCGTCCCTTGCCGGGGGCCGACGACCAGGAGTTCGTCCAGAGCAATCCGTCGTGGAGCCCCGACGGGAAATACCTCGTCTTCGCCCGCAGCAAGGCCTACGATCTGAAGGATACTCAGGGCAAGGGCAAGGTGCTCTTGAGGCCGGAGGAATGCCGGGAATTCGTCCAGGACGGCAAGCCCTTCCGCTTCGACCTGTACCGGATCCCGTTCAACGGGGGCCGGGGAGGGAAAGCGGAGCCGCTCGAAGGCGCCTCGCAAGACGGCATGAGCAACTACTTCGCCCGCTATTCGCCGGACGGAAAGTGGATCGTCTTCTGCAAGGCCAAGAGCTACATGCTGCTGCAGCCGGACAGCGAGCTGTACATCATTCCGGCCGAGGGGGGAACGGCCCGACGACTCCGCTGCAACACCGCGCGGATGAACTCCTGGCACAGTTGGTCCCCCAACGGCAAGTGGCTGGTGTTCTCGTCGAAAGCCGAGTCGGCCTATACGCAACTCTGCCTGACCCATATCGACGAGCAAGGCCGCAGCACGCCGCCGGTCCTGCTGTCGCACCTGACGGCTTCCGATCGGGCGGCGAACATTCCCGAGTTCGTCAACGCGCCGCCGTCGGCCATCCGGAGAATCCGCGAGCAGTTTCTCGACGACTATTCGTTCGTGAGGGCGGGAAACCAGTTTCTCCGCAGCGGTGAAATAGACGACGCCGTGCGCAACTACGAAAAAGCTCTTGAGCTAAATCCGGACAACGCCGAAGCGCACCAGAGGTTGGGCGTTCTGTTGTACCAGGTCAAGCGGATGCCCCGGGAAGGTTTCGAGCATACCCGCACGGCCGTGCGGCTCGATCCCGGCAACGCCCGGGCGCAATACGATCTGGGAATGGCCTATCTGCAACAGAAGAACCCGCAGCAGGCCGTGGCGCAACTCTCCGTGGCCTTGAAGCTGATGCCCGACGGACTGGACCAACAGTACAACGCCGTCGACCTGCGATACAACCTGGGGCGGGCGTTGGTTTCCTGCGGGAAGCAGGAAGAGGGCATCGCGCGGCTGCGCGAGGCCGTGCGCATCGCCCCCAATTGCGCCAAGGCACACTACTATTTGGCCCTGTTGTCTTCCAACCAGGGAAATCTCGACGACACGCTGAAGCACTACTCGGCCGCCGTGCGCGCTCAGCCCCGCATCGATACGTCGGCCGTGTTGCACGACAACCTGGGCGTCGCCTATGCCAAGGCCGGCCGGTTTCGCGAGGCGCTCTCGTCGGCGCAGAGGGCGCTCCAACTCGCCCAAGCCGCCGGAAATCAGCAGCGCGCGCAAATCGTGTTGCAGCGGCTGCAGACCTACGAGCGCCTGCTGGGGCGTCCGCAGCCAGGCCTGCCCTAACCCGTGCTAAACCTACTGAGCAACGAGGAGTTGAACCCATGAGACGATCAAAACCAGTTCTATGGCCGTGGGCCGCGGCGTTCGCGTTGACGGCACTTGCACCGCTGGCCCCGGCCGTCGGTGCGGAAAAACCGAACTTCGTGTTCGTGATTGCCGACGACTGCACCTACCGCGACATCGGCTGTTACGGCGGCCAGGCGCATACGCCGAACATCGATCGGCTGGCCTCCGAGGGGATCCGTTTCACGCGGTGCTTCCAGGCGGCGCCGATGTGCTCGCCGACGCGGCACAACATCTACACCGGACTCTATCCCGTCAAGAGCGGCGCCTATCCCAACCACACCTTCGCCAAACCCGGCACCAAGAGCGTGGTCCACTATCTGCGGCCGCTGGGGTATCGAGTGGCCCTGAGCGGGAAGCGGCACATCGGCCCGGCGGAGGTCTTCCCCTTCGAGAACCTGCCGGCCGTGGGAAATAATCCCAACTTCGATCTGATCGACCGGTTCATGGCCGACTGCAAGGCGGCGGGCAAGCCGTTTTGCCTGTTTGCCTGCTCCAACGAGCCGCACTCGCCGTGGAACAAGGGCGATCCGTCCCGCTACCACGCCGAGAAGCTGAAACTGCCGCCCTATTTCGTCGATACACCCACCACCCGGAAAAACATGGTGAACTACCTGGCCGAGATCACCTACTACGACGGACAGGTCGGCCAGTGCCTGGACTTGTTGGACAAGCACGGCCTGAAGCACAAGACGCTGGTGATCGTCGTCAGCGAGCAGGGCTCCAGCTTTCCGTTCGGCAAGTGGACCTGCTACGACACGGGGCTGCAATCGGCGTTTGTGGCCCGCTGGCCCGGCAAGATCAAGCCGGGCGCCGTGAGCGATGCCCTGATCGAGTACGGAGACGTGTTGCCCACGTACGTTGAGCTGGCCGGCGGAGAGCCCGATCCGGTCCTGGACGGCAAGAGCCTGGTTCCCGTGCTGCTGGGCCGAACCGACCGGCACAAGAAGTACGTGTTCGGCGAGATGACCACCCGGGGAATCATCAACGGATCGCCGCATTTCGGGATTCGCTCGATCCGCTCGCAGCAGTTCAAGTACATCTGGAACTTCACCCCTGAGACGCCGTTTCAAAACGCCTGCACCAAGTCGGCCATCTTCCAGAGTTGGCGCGAGCGGGCGGTGGAAGACGCCGACGCGGCCGACAAGGTGCGCCGCTACGAACACCGCCCAGGCGAGGAACTCTACGACGTGGCCCAGGATCCCTACGAATGGACCAACCTGGCCGACGACCCGAACTACGCGGCGATCAAGCGGGAGTTGCGAAAGGAACTCATGGCCTGGATGCAAGCCAACGGCGACAAGGGGCAGCAAACGGAGTTGGAGGCGTTTGAGCACCAGACGCGGGCCCTGCGCGCCAAGAGCAACTTGAAACCGGACAAGAAAGCCGCGAAAACAAATCGCCGCAATGCTCTGTAAGAGATCGCGAGCGTTCTGCAGGGATGGATGATAGGGCTTTGAACAGGAGGAAACGGAGAGAACAGAGGCACTTCTCCGAAACCGGGCGGTCCTCTGCTCGATGAGAAAACCCAGGGCTGGCTTGGCAACGGGTTTCGGGGTGCGGCCCCGGTTTTCGGACGCGTTGACGCGGCAGCCGTCGCAGTTTCCGATGCCGCGGCGTCGCAGCCTTTCGTTTCATCGGCCTTGCGGCTTGCCACGGCCCGGCGTGTATGTCAACTTTTGAACTTCGGGTAGCTGCACTTGCAAAAGTTCAGCCTTCGCCGCATATGGCTGAATTCTTGCGAATCCAGCTACCCCGAGATTCAAGTTTGACGGAGCACCAGGATTGGCGCAAATCGACGACAAGATCCATGACAACACGGTCCTTTTCTCTTACCTCTGTTCCCTCCGTTTCCTCCTGTTCAAATCCCTTCTCGTTCAATGCTCCAGTCGGCTGAGGACTACGAATCACGGAGTCCCCATCGATGCCGTGGGGTAATCGTTTTCGATGCCGATCGGATTCGAGGGATCGACGTCGATCGGCGGCCAGACGTCTTCGCCCCGTCGTTGCGCCTCGATCGTAGCCATGTCATCCCCGATCCAGCCCAGTTCGTTGGAGTTCAGATCGAGCCAGAGCGTGAGCCGACGCCAATCATCGTCCGACATCTCGAGGTCTTTGTGGTAATCCTTCGTCCGCAGTGATTTCACGATCCCCGAGGCATGGGCGCCGAAGCGTCCCGGCGTGGTCCGCGAAGCGCCGATGCCGAGCATCCTCATGCCAATTTCCCCGGGCAGACCGAACGCCAGGTGGTTCTTGGCCAGCGAAGGGTAGCTCATGTCGGGCGCCTTGGGATGCTCCTGATGGCAGGGGACGCACTGCTTGTCGAAGACGGGCCATTTCACGAGTTTGTAGAAATTGAACGGGAAGATGCCGCTGTCGACTTCCGGCACAATCTTCGACGGAGGCCGCCCAAACGCCTTGGGCGCGGGCATCGACGGCGTCGCCTCCCATTTGTTCTCGTGGCAGCCCGAGCAGCTCATCTGCTCGCCCGCGTGGACGTACGTCGCCGAGCGCATCGAGTGGACGGCCATGCCCTGCTCGTCCAGGAGCTGGAAATAGAGGGTCTTGCCGACCGGCGCTTCGCAATAGACGCTGCCGTCGTCCTCGACCGGCACGACCCCCAGCGGGATCCGCCCCAGCGACTCGTCGAAGAACGACATGTACTTGATGACCTCGCCGTTGATCTGCGTGCGCATCTGGGGAATCACCTGCACGATCCGCATCCACTTGACCTTGATCCCCGGGGGCAGCGGGACGTCGCTTAAGTAGCAGTTCATCACCTTGATGGTGGCGCGGCGGTGGTCGGGCAGCGTGGCCCGTTTTCCCTGCCATGTCTTCACCGGCAACACGGGCGGCGTCTGGCGCGGCTGCAACGGGAAGGGATCGCGCACGCGGTAAGGCCCCGGCCCGGGATCGTAGATCACTACCCGATTCCCGAAGCGGTCCAACAGATAGAGCCCGAAATTGAAATTGCAGAGGAAAAACTCCTCGCTCAACGGCCAGGCCGTGCCGTAGGCGTGCGGCGAATTCGGCTCGACTTCGGGGAAACCATATTCGGGCGTAATCCGTTTGGCCTGCCCCATCTTGCCGTCGTCGGGGATGCGAGGATCGACCATCACCAGACTCCCGGAGAAGCCTTGATGGTGTCCGACGGCCGTGGCCGTGTATTTCGGCGAGCCGGGGACGGCGCGGAAGGAGATCTCCACGTCCGGCCGCAACACGCGTCCGTTCCCCAGCTTGTTCTGCCCGTACTGCTCCGGCTGCAGGTCCTCGGTAAACGCCGACCAGGGCAGCGGGTAGTTGCCGTGGAAGTTTCTCGGATCCCGGCCGTCCGGGAAGCTCATCCACATGTGATGGGCCGACGCCCACCAGCGGTCCAGATAGTCCCAGCGGGTGTAAACGATCATCCCCTCGTGATTCACGCTGGGTTGCCATTCGTTGGTTTCGTGATAGCTGAGCGTGACGACGTCCGAACCGTCCGGCTCCATCGAGTGCAGCGTATCGGTCAACGCCTTGGGGGGAATCAGGCATCGGCCGATTCCGCCGCGCCGGGTCGAGGTGAAGACGATTCGCCCTGAGGGGAGCAGGCAGGGGTCGAAATCGTCCCACGGTCCGTCGGTCAATTGCACCAGCCGTTTCTCGGCCAGATCGAACGTGAAGATTCGCCAGACGTCCGAGTCGGTGGTGGCGGCAAAGAGGAGCTGCGCGGCGTCGTAGCTCAGTTCCAGGCCGGAGAAATAACCGGTCAGCTCCTGGCCCTGCCACGGTCCGGAGGCGACCGGGACGCCGGCCAACGGTTTCTCGATCTTGGGTCGGGATTTGAAGTCGCGAATGACGATGGGCCCGCCACCCTTGCTGTGTCCTCCCCAGCTCGCCCGGGCCTGCTCGATAATCCGCGCGTCGCCCGGCTGTTCGAGCATGCAGACGATGCTGTCGAACGCGAGCAGGGGATTTGCCAGGGCGATTTCTCGCCGCAATCTGCATGTCTGGATAAAGAGCGTCTTGCGCGCTTCGCTGGCCGACGTGGCTTTGGCCGAGGCCGACAATTCGTCGAGACGCGTCTCGAAGCCGCCCAGCAGACCCGCGGAGAGTTGTCCTTTTTGCCTGAAGTGTTGCAGCAACGCGTTGGTTCTTCGCAGAACCACGTCCAGCGGGTCCGTGTCCTCCGGCCACACCAGGGCCCCCTCGTTCCATGCTTCGGCCCGGAGTCGGTCGCGCGGCACGCCCTGGTAGTTTTTCAGCCGTGCGATCTGGCCGGCCAGTTCGCGATACTCGTCGTCCCAGACGCGGCGATGGTCCGTCGGTGCGTCGGCCTGCAGAACCGAACATGGAAGCACGATCAACAGCAGCAGCAGCGTTGAGTAGAGAACTCTCCGATCCATGCTGGTCCTCCTTGTCGAGATCCCCCTTTGCCGAATCCTAATACTGCGCTGCGGGGGATCGTTTGTCAAGCGGCTGGTGTTTCTTGGCTTGCAGGCACGTTGAAAACGTGCCCCACGTTGCAGATTCTCCGTTCAGCGAACGTGGTGGACGACCGGCCAGGACGCGCGGCGCGGGTCCTCGCGCAGCCCGATCGCTTCGATGGGGATGCGCTCGAACTCTAGGCCGAAGGCAGGCGAATCGTCACGCAACCGGAAGTCCTCGCCTTCTCGGTCGACGAATCGCGGGTCTTTCCCAAGGAGGTTGTCCTCCATGGTCACGTAGGGTCGGGCCGCCTGATGAATGCCGTCCCAGTTCTCCCCCACGAACACGTTTCGGGCGATGCGCGTGTATTTGGGGACGTACGGCTCGTCTTCGAGCACGTTGGCCAGGTGCGGATACTTTTCACTGTACGGCGGCCGGTCATGATCGATCTCGTCGAGCTTCTGCTGCATCCGCCATCCGCCGCCGGGAATGATGTACCGATTGGCCCAGCCGATTCCCCGGGCGTCGACGTGGACGGCCGGACGGCAGTCGACGAAGACGTTGTTCTCGATCGTGTTGTCGCGACCGCCGCCGACCATGGCCGCCCGGGTGACCTTGTAGAACACGTTGCCGAAGACGCGGGTGCCGGAGAAGGCGTCGTCCAGGTAGACGCCCACGCAGCCGCGGTTTTCAAAGCCGCTGATGTGGTGCAGGTAGTTGTGGCGGATCACGGTGCCTCGCATGGTCCAATTGCGGCCCGTATAGATGGCCCCGGCGTCGTTCGACTCGTAACAGACGCTGTGGATCTCATTGAACTCGATCGCGTGATCGTTTCCACCGAAGCCGATGGCCATATGGGGCGCGTTGTGGATCAGGTTGTGGGCGGCCCGGTTGCCCACGCCCGAAAGTGAAATGCCGGCGCGGTAAACCCGCTTGACGCGGGCGTAGTGGTGGATATGGTTGTTTTCGGCCCGATGTCCGGCGGGGGCAAGCGTTTTGCGGTCGCCACCGGACAGCGCGATGCCGCCTTCGCCCGTCTCGTAAACGTCGCATCCGACCACCGCGTGCCGCCGGCCTCCCGCGACCCGCACGGCCCAGCCGCCGAGCAGGCGGAACGTGCAGCCGGCGATTTCGTTCTCCGTCCCGCCGCGGATGGTAACGGCCGTGCCGCGTGCCGCCTCCATGGTGAGCCGCTCGAAGGTCACGTGCGACACGTCATCCATCGTGACGGCCTCGCGTAGCACCGAGACCAGCGTCCGGCCCTCCGCCGGCGGACTGGGAGGCCAGAAGTACAAGACGCCGGAGCGGCGATCGACGTACCATTCGCCCGGGGCGTCCAGCTCGCAGAGCAGGTTGAAGGCGTAGTACCACCGGCCTTTGCGATAACCGTAGCCATGATACGGCGGTTCGACTTCGATCACCCGCTGCTGCGTGTCGATCCGCCGGATGCGATGTCGCTGGTCGGCCCAGTCGTGAAACCAATAGCCGTGGACCCAGGCGTCGTCTTCTTCAAGCCACCGTTTGGGTCGGTCTTCCTCGTAGACGAAGATGCCCTTGGTGTGCGTCGCGTGGCGGTCGCGTTGCACCGGTTCGCCGACCATCTCGACGATCCGCACGAAGCCCTCGTTGGGCCATCGGGCCAAGGTCATGGCCCGATGGTCGAAGAAGACCTCCAGGCCGCCGCCGTCGACCCGGCCGAAGTCGTCGATGCCCAGGGCCTTCAGGTCGGCCTGGTAGACTTTTCCCCGGGCCGCCGGATCGAGCCGGTCGAGAATGCCATTTTCCGTGACGGGCTTCCATTGGTCCACGGCCTCGCCGGCGATCAATCGCACGGTTTCGCCCTTCCGGCCGCGGTAGACGATGCGGCCGTGGACCGTGCCCGAATCCTCCTTGGCTAACTTGAATGTGCGCGACAGTTCGTAGATGCCGCCGCGCAGCTCGACGAAGACGCCGCCGTCCGGCAACCCGTCGGCCGACTTGAGTTCCCGGACCGCACGCCGGGCGGCTTCGAGCGAAGCCAGCGGGCCGTCCATCTTCTCCGCGTTCGGCTCGGCCAGCTTGCCCGACCAGGCGTCGTTGCCGAGCGTGGACACGTAGAACCCCACGGTCGGTTCTGCGGCGTCCGCCGCCACGGGCACCAGCAGCAAAATCAGCAGGGGAAGTCTTGCCGCGCCACGGGCGAGAAGTGAAGTGCGTTTCATTTTGACTCCTTCAATACTGCGGCGACCGGCGGGCTTCTCGGGAGAGCGTCAACCGGGCCGATCCAACGAGCCCCAAAGCGTGGCCGTATTGTAGTTTCCACGCGGTTTCGCCGCAATCTGCCCAAAGCGGCGGACACCTTGCACAGACGTTGCCGTCCACCTATACTGACGTTGTGTGGCGGCCCCGGGCCGCAGATCACCGAACGCAAGGAGATGACCATGAAGCGACGATCGTTTCTCAAGAGCGTGGGCGGCGCCGCAGCGGGCACCGCGATTGGCATGTCCTCCGTCGCCGGCGGCGGGGAGCCGGCATCCGGCGGCCAGGACCAGGGAGTGGCCGGATTGCCGCGTCGGGCACTCGGCCGGACCGGGTTGAAGGCGTCGGTGATCGCGTTTCCCGGATTGGCGCTGGTCCACGGCGATCAGGAGCAAGGCACCGCCGCGCTGCACGACGCCTTCAAGCGCGGTGTGAACTACTTCGACGTGGCGCCCGCCTATGGAAACGGCGACGCGGAAATCAAGATGGGGATCGGCCTGCAGGGCATCAAACGGGAAGACTACCTCCTGGCCTGCAAAACCCGGATGCGCGACAAGCAGGGAGCCCGCGAAGAGTTGGAGCGGTCGCTTAAGCGGCTGAAGACCGACTACTTCGACGTCTACCAGCTGCACTGCCTGAAGCGCCTCGAAGACGTGGAGCAGGCGCTGGCGCCCGGCGGCGCGATGGAGACGATTCTCGAAGCGAAGCGCGAGGGGAAGGTGCGTCACGTGGGCTTCTCGGCCCACACCACCAAGGCGGCCCTGGCGGCCATGAAGCAGTTCCGCTTCGACACCGTGATGTTTCCCATCACCTTCGTCGAGTATTATCTGATGGGCTTCGGCAAGCCGATCATCGAGCTGGCCACCCAGCAGAACGCCGCCGTGCTGGCCATGAAGATGCTCTGTCGCGGCGCTTGGCCCCAGGGCGTGGAACGAACGCGCCGCTGGTGGTACCGTTGCGTCGAAGAGCCGGAGGAGCTGAAGCTGGCCGTGCGTTTCGTGCTCTCCCAGCCGAACGTGGTCACCGGGATTTGCCCCTCGTTTTTCGATCTGTTGGACAAGTCGATCGAAGCCGGGCGAGCGTACCGCCCGATCACCAAGGCCCAAACCGACCGGCTGAGAAAGACGGCCGCGAAGTGCGAGTCGCTGTTCCTGCGAGAGCAGCAGGAGGTGGCCGGCCTGGTCGAACCCGCCGGACCGGTCCATCCCGACAGTCCGCACGATGGTTGCCCCGGCCTGTTCGCGTAGGACGCGTGAAGAAACTACCCGGGGACTGTCCCGATTTTCGCGAAGCGAAAATGGGACTGTCCCCTTTCGCACACCTGGAGGGAAGCGTCCCCGTGAGCGCACGCGGTTCGACCCGGTGGCTCGTGTTGGCGGCCGGCTTGCTGGCGAGCCTGGGAGCCGGTCCACCGCCGAGCGGACCGTCGGCTGAAGAGGCCGCCATCGAACGGGATTGGCAAATGCAGGACGGCATCCGCACCGAGAGGATGCCCTCGTCGTATGCCGACGCGATCCAGCGCACGTTCCAACGAGGCGACGCCCTGATCGCCGATCTTCGCCGCAGCGGAGTGGAAATCGACCGGCTCGTGGAGTCCTGGGAGCAACTCCGATCTGAATATGCGGAGCTTCCTGCCGACGCGCCGCCGCACGCGTGGGATACCCTCTGGCGGCAAGTGCACGTCTTGCGGCGCCGGATCGTGCTGTCCAATCCCCTGGCCCAAACCGGCCCACTGGTGTTTATCAAGCGGGTCCCCTCCGCTTTCAGCCATCAGTTGACGCAGTACTACGGCCGCGACGCCCGGCCCGGCGGAGGCCTGTTCGTGCTGGAGCAGCCGGGCAGATCGTTTGCGTGCCGGCAGCTGGCCGCCGATTTGCCGCTGGGGAGTTATCAGCACACGGAGGTCTCCTACGACGGCCGGCGGATTCTCTTCTCCTACTGCCACGTGGAGCAAGCGCCGCCGAACCGGGACGCCCACGGCGACGTGTTCTACCATCTTTATGAAATCTCGGCCGACGGCTCGGGGCTGCGGCGCTTGACCGACGGATCGTTCGACGACTTCTCACCCTGTGAGTTGCCCGACGGCAAGATACTCTTCGTCTCGACGCGGCGCGGCGGGTATCACCGTTGCGGCCGGGGGCCATGCCCGGTCTACACGCTCGCCTTGGCCGAGGCCGACGGGTCGAACCCGCACCCGATTTCCTACCACGAAACGCACGAATGGGATCCCTCGGTGCTTCACGACGGCCGGGTGATCTACACGCGCTGGGACTACGTCGACCGCCACGCCGTGTATTACGAACAGCTTTGGACGGTGCGTCCCGACGGCACCGACGTGCGGATCTGTTACGGCAACAACACGTTCAACCCGGTCGGCACCTGGGAAGCGCGCGCGGTGCCCGGCTCGCAGCGGATCATGGCGACCGCCGCCGCCCATCACGCCATGACGGCCGGCTCGATCATTCTGCTGGACACCCGGCAAGGGCTGGACGGCCCGGCGCCGATCACGCGGCTTACCCCCGATGCCCTCTTCCCGGAAAGCGAGGCGCCGGTCATCCGCGCGCCGGGCGGCCACTGGCACGCGCCGGTCGGTGTGCAGGGTCCGGTTGCGGTGCCGCCGGAGGCCGCCCGGTGGCCCGGCCACTGCTACCGCAGCCCCTGGCCCATCTCGGAGAAGTACTTTCTGGCCGCCTACAGCTTCCAGAGCCTGATCGGCGAGCCGACGGGCAACCCGCCGAACATGTTCGGCATCTACCTGGTCGACTGCTTCGGCAACAAGGAGCTGCTGTATCGGGATCCAGACATCTCCAGTCTCTGGCCGGTACCGCTTCGGGCGCGGACGCGGCCGGATCGAGTGCCCTCGGTCGTAGAAGCGTCGGAAAAGAAGGAGGGCACGTTCTTTTTGCACGATGTCTACGCGGCATGGCCGCCGCTGCCGAAGGGTCCGCTGCCGAAGGACACTGTCAAGCGGCTCCGCATCGTACAGGTGCTGCCGAAGTCGACACCGCACATCAACGACCCCAGCGTGGGAATTCCCAACGCGTCGCCGGGCAAACAGGTGCTGGGGACCGTGCCGATCGAGCGGGACGGGTCGGCGTACTTCACGGCCCCGTCGGGCATCCCGCTGGCGTTTCAGGCGCTGGACGAGTTGGGTCGGGCGGTGCAAGTCATGCGGAGCGTCGTCTATCTGCAGCCCGGCGAACGCGCCGCCTGCATCGGCTGTCACGAGCCGCGGACCGCCAGCCCGGCGCCCGGACCCATGGCGTTGGCGATGCAGCGCCCACCATCGCCCATCTCACCTGGCCCCGAGGGATCGCGGCCGTTGAGCTACCCCCGCCTGGTGCAGCCGGTGCTCGAGAAGCACTGCGTGCGGTGCCACAGCCGCAGCCGACCGGACGGCGGCGTGGTGTTGACCGGCGAGCCGGCCGGCCCTTACACCGTTTCCTACCAGGCCCTGGTCCCGCTTACCGCGTATTCGGCCTGGGGTGGCAAGCCGGGTGATTTTCGCCAGGTCAACAGCGAGCCGCTGAGCAAGCCGGAATTCTTCGGTGCACGCGGGAGCCAACTGATGAAGCTCTTGCTGGAGGGCCATTACGAAATCGAGCTGAGCCGCCACGAAATCGAACGGCTGGCCACCTGGATGGACGCCAACGCCTTGTTCTACGGAACGTTCGACCGGGCGGATCAAGCCCGGCAGCAACGCGGCGAGCAGATTGCCGGACCGGCGTTGCAGTAGTCGTCTTATTTCATTTTGCGGATGCGGACTTCGACGCCCTGAAGCCCTTTAAGCAGCCGCACGAGTTGGCTCGTATCGGTGTTGCCGAAGTGGTAGGGATACACGATCTTCGGCTTGATCGTGCGCACGGCGTCGGCCACCATCTCGGGCGTCATGGTATACGGCAGATTCATCGGCAGGAAGGCGACCTCGATCTCCTTGAGATCGGCCATTTCGGGAATGTTCTCGGTGTCGCCCGCGACGTAGACCCGCCGGTCGCCAAAGGTGATGACGTACCCGTTGCCGGCGCCCTTGGGATGGAACGGCTGTCCGGGCTTGCGCATATGGACGACATTGTAGGCGGGCACGGCCTCGATCTTGAAGCCCTGGACCGTTTTCACCTCGCCGTTTTTCATCACCTGGCCCCGCCCCAGCTGCTTGGCACAGATGGCCGTCAGCACCAGTGACGTGTCGCGCGTGCTGAGCTTGTCGATCGCCTGCTGGTCGAGGTGATCGCCGTGCTCGTGGGTGACCAGGATCAGGTCGGCTTTGGGCAGCCGCGCGTAGTCGGCGTAGCGGCCCACCGGATCGACGTGGATCACCTTCCCGTCGCATTGAAACATCAACGTGCCGTGACCGATGAACGTGATTTTCAGTTCGCCCCGGGAGGTCGCCAGAATGTCCGTCTCGAAGTCGGCCGGGGCCGCGGCCAGCACCATCGGCAGCAGGCAAAGATTCAATACCAGATTCAGTACGCTCATGTCGGGTCTCCTTATCAAGGATTCAAGCGATCGTTTGCTTACCGGTTTAGCCGCCGCGGCCACGCGGCGTTTGCGGTTGCCGCGTTTTCTACGGTTCTCGCCGCGTGGCTTCCATCAGGATAACGAATTCCTCCACGGTGGGAAGCGTCGGACCCCGGGAATTCCACGCCTTCCGGCACGGAATTCCAGCGCGACCACCCGGTTGCGTCGTAGACGCCGGTCGGAAAATCGAGTATCACCTAGCGTGGGGCACGTTTTCAACGTGCCTGCGTCCCCAAGACACGTTACAAACCTACCCCACAATATGCGAGTACGACACACAGAAGTCATCCACGCACGATTTCGTACTGCATTGCGAACGACAGGTACGACGGCTCTCCGAAGCCGTCGACGCACCGGATAACGGCTGAAAATCGACGGGCTCGGAGGCCCGTCGTACAAGTGGACCCGGGGTCCGGCGTGAATTTCAAAGACACGTTCTGAAAGCGGCAAGCCCATGCGGGTTCCCCAAGACATTCATCAGACCATCATCGAGATGATCGATTGCGGCCGCCGCTTTGCGGTCGCTGTGGTGCTTCAGGCCGAAGGCTCCACGCCCCGCGGTGTGGGCGCCAAGGCGGCCGTCGACGTCGACGGGACGATCCAGGGCACGATTGGCGGCGGACAGGTCGAAGCCGAAACGCAGCGGCGGGCCGTCGAGGCCCTTCAAGACGGATTTCCCACGGTGTTGGATTTCAACCTGGAATGCGGAACGACCGCCGACAGCGAGCCGACCTGCGGCGGGAAGATGCGCGTCTTGATTGACCCGTCCGCCGCAAGACACCGTGCGGCCTATGAAGCGGCCGCGACGACGCTCAAGCGCCGAGAGCGGGGCGCACTGTTGACCCGCATGCGAGGTTCCGATCCGCCGGAGGTGTCCGTCGAGTTCCTCGATGAAGGGTCGATCTCCCAAGGGCCTGAATTCCCGGGCGCCGAGGCAATCCTCGCAACTCTGCAGCACGAGCGGCCGGGCCGGTTCGTTTCCCAGCCGACCGCAGCAGCCGAGCGGCTCGAAGCGCTCGTCGAGCCGGTGATCCCCCGGCCCGTGCTGTTGATCATCGGCGGCGGCCACGTCGGCCAGGCCTTGGCCATGCAAAGCAGCCTGGTCGGCTTCGACGTCGCGGTGATCGACGACCGGGCGGAGTTCACCCGCCCCGCACTGTTCCCCGAAGGGACCGCCACGCGCTGCGGCAAAATCGCGGACGAAGTGGCCCGCTTCCCGCTCGACGACGACACCTACGTGGTGATTGTCACGCGCGGCCACGAGCACGACGCCCAGGCGCTGGCCGCGTGTCTCCACCGGCCGACCGCCTACCTCGGCATGATCGGCAGCCGCCGCAAGGTGGCCCTGATGCGAAAGGACTTCGTCGCATCGGGCCGGGCGACGGCGGCCGAGTTCGATCGCGTCTACGCGCCGATCGGCCTGGACGTCGGATCGGTCACCGTGCCCGAAATCGCGACCAGCATCGTGGCCCAATTGATCGCGGTGCGACGCCGAGGCGACGCACCTCGCATCCCGAGCCGCTGAGATGCCCATGATTTCCGCCATCGTTCTCGCCGCCGGCCGATCGCGTCGCATGGGCGCCCAGAAGCTGCTGCTCCCGCTGGGCGGGCAGCCGGTGATCGCACGAATCGTAGACGAAGTGCTGGGCAGCCCCGTGGATGAAGTGGTGGTCGTCGTCGGCAAAGACGGGCAGCAAGTCGAACGGGCATTGGAGGGCCGCCCGGTGCGCCTGGTCGTCAACCCCGACTTCACAGGCGACATGCTCAGTTCCGTGCGATGTGGCATCACGGCGATGTCGCCGCAGCACGAGGCGGCACTGATCGTCTTGGGTGATCAGCCGGGCATTTCCCCATCGTTGGTGATCGAGTTGGTGCGCGGCTTCCGAGCCGGGAGCCGGGCAGTCGTGGTGCCGACCTACGGCGGGCGCCGCGGCCACCCGATTCTCCTGGCGGCAACTTACCGTGACGAGATCCTCCGTGACTACGACGCGGTGGGGCTGCGGGGGCTTTTGCAGGCCCATGCCGACGACGTCCTGGAACTGGAGGTCTCGACGCCGGCAGTCCTCGAAGATATGGACGTGGAGGAAGATTACCGGCGGATGAAGTCCAGGTTCTCGGACGAATCGCCGCATTGAGTTGACCGATGAATGAAGCCCGACAAGTGCGATCCCCGGTGCGTCTCTCACTGACGGTCAGCGAGGATTTGTTGCCCCGTTTCTGTTTGCTGACCGGCAGCGGCTTCATCGTTCGTGCCGCGGCCGGATGCAGCGTCCACGATCTGCTTTGCGGACCGCTGGGTATCGCCGGGGACTACCTGGAGCAGCGGATCCAAACGATCTTCCTCAACGGCACGGTGGTCGATGATCCGCGGGCGGCGACCGTGCCGGCCGATTCGACGATCGCGCTTTCGGCGGCCATGCCGGGAATCGCCGGCATCATGCTGCGCAAGGGCAGCCCCTACGCCAGCATGCGAAGCCAGATCTCCCACGCCGGCCGGGATGCCGGCCGTGCGGCGGACGGCCGAAGTCGCCTGGTGATCAAGCTGTTCAACATGGTACAGGTCGAGCTGGGTCCGGCGATGCTCCGTCGCGGCGTGCAGATCCCGGGCAAGGCGCTGGCCGACCTGTTCCGCGGCCGGTCGAAGGCGTTTTTTCCCGGGGTCCTGGCCGCACGAATCGACGATGCCCCCATGGAACCCCGTGCCGTTTTCGAGACGAACTGGACTGATCAAGAAGTCTTGCTCCACCTCGGCAGCTAGCATCGTTACCCCGGAGCGAGTAGGGTGGGCATCGCCCACCAAGGTCCCCGGCCGTGTCCGGCCATCGCCCAGATTCTCGGTGGGCGGTGCCCACCCTACCGCTTTTCGGGCAAGTCGGCCGCAATTTTCTGCGCCCCTTGGGTGTCCAAAAGCGGCCTTGAATTCTGGGCGCAAGATGTTATGATAACAGATGTTACGTTTACTGCCGCGGCTTTGTTCCACACCCGGCGGCCGGCCCATTTTGACACCGGTCACGATGCGTAAAGTATTATCGATAAACAAGTTACGTCCGGTCGAGTTTTTCCCGGGTGCCAAAATCGGCCCGTCTTTTCGCCGAAGTGGTTGTCTTGCAACGACTTGCGCCACTCAATCGCCCGCCCGGCAGCGTTTTTAGGCCGAAACCGACAGGGGACGTGGCCGCTGACCACGAGGGACATACCTCGTAACCCCATGACGTAATCCCCTGAAACCCCAGGGTACATACCCTGACGGTAACTGGGTGAATTGTCGTGGTCAGATGGCGGGGTGAAAGCCGCGCCATGGCGGCCGGCAGCACCGGGCGAGCCCGCGCGTCCCGTCTCATTCGACGATGATGCACGCGGACAGATCGCCTGCCAAGGCTGTGCCGCAAGGTCCAGACTGCGATGGCCGCGGAGAGGCCGTGCTCCGAATTTTTGGTCCGGATAGTGGTTGCATGCGTTGGTCCAGTGGCCTACCATGCGAGCGTCGCGTTTTGTCCCACCTACGCAGGATAGACTATCACGCCAAGAAGAGTAGGAGCGCTCGATGGGAGACTGCCAACTAAGCCTCAGCCGACGTAATCCCTCTGGAGATTCGGAACCCTTCGGGTCACGACGGCGAGCACTTGTCCTGTGGGCTGCGACGGTAAGCTGGTGCCTGGTGTCGGGATCATCAACCGACGCAGCGCATCCCGACTATCCCGAGGAGTATCTCACCTTTCGCGATGAGTTCGACGGCGATCTTTCCCAGTGGCTTCTGGATCCAAGCGGAAGCATCGTGTGCGAAGACGATTCAGGAACGGGCGAGAAGGGTGCGACGTCGAGTTTGAGCCATCTATCCGGGAAGGATGACGCAGACCTGGTAACGATCTCGGACGACCGCCTGCATTTGAAGTCGATTCGTGTCCGCGACGCGTATCCCCCGGACGACCCAAGTCAACAGGATCGCAACCCCTGCTATTCTTCGACTCATTGGTACGGTGACGAGTACGACGATACATATCCTCGCGGTATTTACCGTAGCGGGGGCGTCCGCACGGCCAACTTTCAACAACGGTTCGGATACTTCGAGGCCAGAATGCGACTTGCCGCGGATACCGCTTTGGCGAGCGGGTTCTGGTTGAGTGTCCCACTGAGCCTGGAAAACCAGGACATCGACCGGGCGGAGATCAATATCCAGGAATCTCACGAGAGCAACAGAATCTCAACAGATCTGCATGATTGGACGCCCTACTGGCCGGAAGGGCCTCCGTCCATCCCGGATGAAAATCCGCAGCAATGGCATGTTCCGGAGTACTATTGCTTGGAGCCGGATCCTCTAACGGGAGAAACGGTGGATCTAACCACCACCTTCTGCACCTATGCGTTCGAGTGGACGCACGACAACCGGATGCGCTGGTACTTCAGCGTCGACGAGGACATCGATCCAGACGATCCGATTCGCGACGTTCCCGAAGTGTGCGATCCGAACGATCCGACCGGCGACTCTCCGGGAGACTGCGTTCCGGAGGATTATTACGACCCGTGCGTCAGCTACGACAGATTGACCGCCATGAACTCGTTGATTCCCATGGAAGTCCGCTTCAGCAAGTACTTCCCGTGCGCGGCAGGTCCCCCAGCCACGCCAAACCCTGACGACAGCGATTGGTATGAAGTCAACTGGCAGATGGACGTCGAATACGTCCGGGTGTACCAAAAGCCAGGCTGGATAGCTGAGTCTGACGGCGAGTGGCACGACAAAGGAAACTGGGGACTTGATGGCGTTCCGGTCGCGGGGTGGACCGCCGTCTTCAACCAAGAGGCCAGTACGGACAAAACCAGCCTGACCATCTCTCTGGATGACGACGCCGCGGTACAAGCGCTCTACTTCGACGGTGATAAGATCCCCGCGTTCACCGTCCGCGACAACACTCTGAAGCTAGGGGTGCTCCGCGACGCTCCGGCGGCGGTTGCTTCGAAGGCGACCCTTAAAGGCGACGGCGTGGGTGGCATTACCATCAACCATAACGTCACGCGGAGTCAGACCATCACCAGCAGGATCAAGACCCAACGGCCGTTGCTCTTTGCCAATCTGACCGACGCATCGGACGGAGTGGAATTGACCATCGAGGGTGAGATCACGGCCAGCGAACCGGGAGAAGTCCTCACCACCATGGGCGAGGGCCCCATCCATATCGAGGGTGTCATTTCCTCCCAATTCGGCGACCTGTACAAGGATGGCCCCGGAGTGCTCCGGCTGGCCGGCCTCAACCAGTACGCCGGAGAAACGCACGTCAAGAATGGAACCTTGGTGATCGCCGAGGACGCTCCCAACAACGATGACGGTGCATTGGGGCATTCCAACCATGCCAAAGTTCGTACCAGCAGCTTTCCCATTACCGGCAGCAAGGTGGAGCCGTGGGATTATCACGTCGCCATCCTGATCGAGGGCGACCATACGGTCGAACGAAATATCTTCATCGGAAACGTCAATAATGGAGAGGGCACAACCACGCTTGGTAGCATCACGGACCACCGTTCGGAATTCGCCGGGGAAATCTGCATCTCGCGAGAGTTGCTGCTGAAGGCCGCACCGAACGGAACGGTGGTCTTCAGCGGCCCACTCATCGATTACCGGCATCCAGATAGCGATATTCTCTATCCCGGCTCGGTCGTCAAAATCGATCAAGGTACGGTTGTGCTTGCCGGAGAGAACGCCTACACGGGCGGAACGGTTGTCCGTGAAGGCGCGTTGCGGGTCGACGGGTCGTTGGCGGCCGCGTCGAATGCCGTGACCGTCGAAAACAGTGGGACGCTAGGCGGGCCGGGCCAGATTGCGGGAACGGTCACCGTGAACGACGGCGGCACCATCGCGCCCGGCGCCAGCGCCGGCGTGCTCCGAATCGACGGCAACCTCGTCTTCGGGCCGGGGGCCTCTCTGGTGATGGAAATGGCCGGCCTCTCCGACGTGCCTCCCAACGACCGTCTCGACGTGGGCGGAGACGCCACGCTGGCCGGCACGCTCAAGCTGACGGCGCTGAGCAACCTGGCGCCGTCGCAGCCGGGATGGTACGGCGACCAGACGCGAACGATGATCAACGTCACCGGCGCCGGCCGGTCCATCAACGGCCGTTTCACTGCGGTCGAAACGCCCCAAGATGCACTGCGGCACTTGGGCTATGGCGTCTTTCTGACCGACCTGGGCACCAACTCCCAGGCGGTCACCTATCGGCCCGACTCGGTCGAGGTCGATCTGTTCCAGGCGGCCCCGGGCGACACCGACGGCGATCGGCAGGTCGGCGGCGGCGACATCGAGAACATCCTGGCCGCCAACTTCTTCGGCATAACGGAACCCGACCCGCCCGCCAATTGGACCCACGGCGACTTCACCGGGGACGGCGAAGTCGGCGGGAGCGATATCCAGGCCATCCTGGCCGCCAACCTCTTCGGCACCGGGGTGTACACGGCCCTGGATCTCGGGACCCCTGTGGCGGCCCACGCAGAACTCCGGGTCACCCCCGACGGCCTGATCATCGTCCCGCACGACACGCCGATCAACGGCTACGTGATCACATCCGCGTCGGGCGTCTTCACCGGCGCGCCGGCCGCCAACCTCGGCCTGTTCCATGAAGACAGCGACACCCGGATTACCGGCAACTTCGCGTTCGCCCTGGACACCCGCCATCAGCTGGGCGACGTCGTCGGCGACGAGTTCGAGGCCGCGAGCCTGTTCGACGACCTGACGTTCACCTATACCGTGGCCGGTCAGCCCGGCGTCTACGTCGGCACCGTGACCGTTGCGGAACCGTCCGCATTCACCCTGCTTAGCGCTGCTGCCCTCGGCCTGCTGTTATGTACGTGGCGGCGTCACTGGCAGATGATCTAGTGAGGTAGGGTGGACGGCGATCCGGGGCTCGGGCTGGCCGGTTGGGTTGACCCCCCGGCCGGTCGGACCGCGGCCGAAAGCCGAGGTTTGCTAAACAGGTTCTGTTGCGGAAAGCGAGCCTTCGTGTGCCGGTTTAGCCGCCGCGGCCACGCGGCGATTGCGGTTGCCGCGTTTTCTGCGGTTCTCGCCGCGTGGCCGCGGCGGCTAAACGGCTCCTGTGGCGAAACACCACTTTCCGCCACACGAACTGAATACCCGAATCAGGTCGTGTTCCCCGAAGTCGATTGGCTCGTTGGCCTGACGGGGAAGTCGGGGTCGATCGCCTCTCGAAGGTCGTTGAGCAGCTTCTCGACCTTGCGATGGACGCGCATGGTCTGCGCGATCACCAGGGTTCCGCGATAGGGTGCGATGGATCCCGGGCCACCCGCGTCGTCCCAGGTGGTTGGTTCGATCGTCGAGGTGATCAGACCAATGATCGCCTGGAGGTCGTCGAAAGACACGGCCCCGGGATGATCGCCGCGGGAACGCATATAAACCTGTGCACTCGATGCCCCCGGGGGGCCTGAGAATGGGTCGACCTGCTGAGACGCGACGGGCATCCTGACGAGGTCGGCGATCCGATAGACGCGCGCATCGAGGTTGTTTTCCGCCTCCGCGGTATTGGTGACAATCACGACGCCATGGTCCAGCATATAGGCGAGATCCAATCGCCGCAGCATCAACCGCAGCGCCATTTCGGCCGGGACTTCCTTCAGATTAATCGTGATCGGGGCGTCGGGTTGCACGCCGACATCATCCAAAGCACGTTGATCGACGTAGACCTGGACCTCTACCGCGTTAGCCAGGTAGTCGAGGCAAGCCTGCAACGGCGTTTCGACGGGAAACTCGGCACTGATCGTCTTGTCGAGCCTGGCCAGGGTCTGCGAATCGGGGTCGGCTTTCTCGGTCTTCGCCGGCAGCGCCCTCTTGTCCTGCTCGGGACTCTGGAGCTGTTGGGCCTGGGCCGTGGGGTCGGCCAATCTGCCGGACCCGTCCGGCCAGACCGACATGGCGACGAACACCAGGGCCGCCGCCGCCACGGTCGCGGTCATGGTACAACGCATCATCCACCTCCTCTTCCGAAGTTTTGCTACGGCGGAGAAGCGGGCGGCCAACGCGGCCGCATCGCCGAATTCCGCGCGTGAGCCGCTGGGTTCACGAGTTTAGTCATAAACGGTGCGGTTGTCTCCGACAACCTAATCCTACCTGTGCGGGTCCGTGCCTGTACAGAAGTCGTTCCTCGAACTCGATAGGAGGTA
>Ga0180437_10003659_pt1 | contig 22620 bp, 15 predicted proteins | sample SS_ome_4_FD_132410 | JGI IMG/M metagenome (GOLD analysis project Ga0180437, IMG submission 132410) | Hypersaline lake sediment archaeal communities from the Salton Sea, California, USA - SS_3_D_1 metaG | ecosystem: Environmental > Aquatic > Non-marine Saline and Alkaline > Hypersaline >...
AAGAGCGGTCTCGTTTATGTCGCCAATGAGGAAGACAGCACCATCTCAGTCATCTCCGGCCATGAGGTCGTGGCCACCCTGCCCGCGCCCGCGGACCCCAGCTGCTTGGCCGCGTTTGAAGGCCGGATCTACGCCGGCGGGCGCGGCGAGAACGCCCTTGCGGTGCTGGATGGCGCATCGGGCGAACGCATCGCCAACCTGCCTTTGAAGGCATCGATCGGCATCTTCGCTTTGGCTATCAATCCTAGCACACGGCTGCTCTACGCCAGCGCCTACGATAGCGTCCAGATTTTGGACATCGATTCGCTCAAGGTCGCAGGTCAAGTGGAACGCGACGCGTACAAGACGCTGGCCGCAGACCCGGTAGGCGGCGGCTTTTTCATCACAGAGTACCAGCCCTACGACAACTCGCACCAACTGGTGAAATACACTACCTTCGGCGAACGAGAACTGGGACGCGCCCCTGTGGGCGGCGATCCGCAAGACATCGCTGTAGACGCCGAGCGCAGCCTCATCTATGTCGCCAATGGCTGGAGCAACGATGTATCAGTCATCGATGCCAGGACGCTAGAGTTGATCGCCACCGAGCTCGTGGGCCAGCGCCCGGCGGCCTTGGCTGTCGACGTGGAAGGTCGGGCCTTTGTGGCCAATTCCGATAGCGACAACGTGGCGATTCTAGAAGGCGGGGTGCCAGGTCTGCGAGCGGTCGTACCCCTAGCCATCGTGCCCCGTGGCATGGCGGTTGATCCGCGAAGCGGCACCCTGTATGTGGCCAGTTCCAGCACCAACAGCGTGTTCGTCGTGCGCGACGAGCAGGTGGTGGCCGAGATACCCGCGGGACTCCATCCGCTCGAGGTAGCAGTGAGCCCGGATGGAGAGCACTTGCTTGCGCTGAACTACGTCAGCGGGGATCTGACTCGGGTATCCATAGGTGGACGAGAAGGCCCCGACCGCGTGGGCATCGGCCAGCGACCGCGTGGGCTGGCCGTGTCGGAGGAAATGGGCCAGCTCTACGCCAGCGACCTGGTGCTTGATCTGGCCAGCCAGCGCCTGTTGCGGCGAACGGAGCTGCAGACGCCCTACCGTTCCGAGGTGTCGCCAGTCGAGACACAGCTTGATCCCGCGCGTGAGCACGCCTACATGGTGGCATCGAATGGCGTTCCGGGATCCAACAGCGGCTTGATCATCTATGTGGTTGACGCGCGCACTGGCCAGCTCCTTGATGCGCATCCGGGAGGGCTGAGCACCACAGGTCTGGCCTTGGATCACGAGAGGGGGCGGGTCTACTCCACCGCGGGGCGCTTTGGCTACTACCAGCTGATCGCCAACGACATGGACAGCTTCAAGGCAGTGGCGGAGTTGGGCCTGGAACAATACCCCGCCGCACTGGCCTACAACCCACAAACGAATCACCTGTTCCTGTGCCAGACCCACACCGGCTATCCCCCCTCGAACGCTCGGCTCCAGGTGCAGGTGTTGGACAGCCGCGGACTGGGCACAGTGGCGAGCTTTGTCCTGCCGGGGGAGGCGCAGGCGGGCGACGAGTACGAGTTCGCCGTCGACGTGCCACGCGGCTTTGTGTACCTTTCAGACGCGCAGAGGGGCACCGTTCATGTCCTGCGCGACGCCCTTCTGCCACCGCCCCCCAGCCCCACGCCCACCTTCACACCCACGCCGTGGCCAACGCTGCCGCCGACGACAGGCCCCACTGCCACGGTTGCCGCCGTCGCCGAGCCGCAGTGCAAGCAAGCGCCGGCCCCGCTCTTTGCGGGCTACTGGCAGAGCGATGGCAGCCTCAGGCTGGGATTGGGCTGTCCAGAGAGCACCGCACAGGGCGGCTCTGCGGCCGAGCAATCCTTCGAGCGCGGGCTCATGCTGTGGCGCGAGGCAGACAAGACAGTTTTTGTCCTATTCAACGACGGGGTTTGGCGCAGCTATGCCGACCATTGGCAGGAGGGCATGCCCGAACTCAGCTGTGATGCCACCCCACCCGACGGCCTGTACCTGCCCAAACGCGGGTTCGGCCTGGTCTGGTGCAGCGAAAAGGGCGTCAGGGAGGGCCTAGGTTGGGCGCTCGACGAGGAGTCTGGCAGCTGGGTGGAGTGGCAACCGTTCGAGCGCGGCGAGATGCTCATCAGCGGCGAGGGCGACGCCATCTATGCGCTCTTTGCCGACGGCACCTTCCTGGAGTACGACTAGTCCTGGAGCAATCCTGAGCCATGGCCGACCGGACCACCTCACAGACTGAGCGTGGCCCCTTGGGCACATCACGGGAGCACGACGACATGCGCATTGGCGTCATCGGTCCCACCGACATCGACAAAACATCAACGGCTGCTGGCCTGGACCCTGCAATCTGCAAACGGATTGCCAGAGAAGCTGGCGAGACGTTGGCGGCCAGAGGTTTCGAGGCCGTCCTAGTACCGGATCGTGGCGTAGGCCTCTTTGCTGCCGAGGGCTACCGCAGCGCGGGAGGGCGTTGGCTGATCGGCATCATCCCGTCTGGTGGGACGAGTGGACAGCAGGCCACCAGCTGCTGCGATCACCACCGGCATCTGTGCGACAAAGTGGTGGAGGATCTGGAGTGGACCGCACAGCACGAGCGCATCTGCCAACTCTCCGATGTGTTGCTGTGCATTGGGCTGAGCTGCGGTACCCTGTCCGAGATCGCCTGGACCAAATGGGTGGGAAACACACCGGTAGTGATCATTGAGCCTCTGGTGAGCGGCATCCCACCCGAGGTAGGCGCAGAGACGGACTTGCACTTTGTCCAGAATCTGGACGAGTTCTACGAGGTAGTGAGCACACTGGCCCAGTAGCCAGCGGCCAGCGCTATCCCCGCCGAGACTAGGCGGGGTTGCCTCCGTGGATCTGCTGGCCCCTCCCTCTACAGGTAGGCGCGCAGCTGCCGGCTGCGGCTGGGGTGTCGAAGGCGGCGCAGCGCCTTGCGCTCGATCTGGCGTATCCGCTCACGCGTGAGTCCGTACTTGTTGGCCACTTCCTTCAGCGTGTGCGTACGGCCATTGCGCAATCCAAATCGCAGTCGCAGTATGCGGGCCTCGCGCGGCGTGAGCGTGGACAGAATGTCTTCCATCTTGTCCGTCAGAGTGCTCTTGAACGCTTCCTCAGCAGGCGGCGTTGCATCCTGATCCTCAATGAACTGCCCCAGTTCGCTGTCTTGCTCTTCGCCCACCGGCTTTTGCAGTGAGAGCGGACGCCGGGACACCCTCATCAACCAGCGCACCTTGGCCGGACTGATAGCCATCCTCTCGGCGATCTCCTGCGGGGTGGGCCTTGTTCCAGTCTTCTGTTCAAGTTGCTGCGCGTGTCGGTACATCTTGCGGATGCGGTAGCCAACGTGCGACGGCAGACGGATGACTCGCGCCTGTCGACTCAAGGCGCGGGTGACGGCCTGCCGGATCCACCATGTGGCGTAGGTGCTGAACTTGCAGCCCCGCCGGTAGTCGAACTTGTCGACCGCCTTCATCAAGCCGATGTTCCCTTCCTGGATCAGATCGAGGAATGGCACACCCAGGCGCATGTAGCGCTTGGCGATGCTTACGACCAGGCGCGTGTTGGCCTTGATCAGATGTGCCCTGGCGCGCTCGCCCGCCTCCACCTGACGCTCGTAGCGTTGGCGAAGGTAAGGCTTCTGACCGCCTTTCCGAAGTCGCCTGCGCGCAATCTTCCCGCGTTCTATTCGCTTGGCTAGGCGCACCTCTTCTTCGCGCGACAGCAGCGGGACTGTGGACATCTGTTTCAGATACAGCCCCACAGCGTCGTGGCTGTCGATACGGCTTACGTCGGCGGACAACGGCGGCTCGGCACCGTTGTTGCTCTCCTCGTCTGCTGGCTGCAGGATCTCGTGACCGTTGGAAGCGATCACCTCGATCCCTCGCTCGTGAAGGCGAGCCATCAGCTTCTCCACCTGAGGAAGGTCTTCCTCGGCTTCTGGAAGAAGCTCCAGAATATCGTCTACCGTCAGGTAGCCCTGTTCCTCCGCCCTCGAAAGCAGATCTCGAGTAGCAGCAGAGCCCCCTGCGGTTGTGCTGACTGCTTCGGTCATCTTTCCTCTCATAAACTCCATGTGGTTTGCGCACTGGAACCGCACTCGTTCGCGAGGATACCAGGTCAACAATGGGGAGGGTCTGGAGCGCAGTTCCAATCAGGCTCCGGCCGCGGTCCACAGCTCGTGCCACACCAGATTCAGTCGCAGCGTGATCGATCTCAGAGAGCCAATGTGCGCCTATCTTGGTGCTGTTCGTCGTCTGTTCGCTCGTCCCACGGCCGTGGCAGCATATACTTGCGGCTGAGCGCTATGCGACCCCTGCTCCGGTCCACGTCCAAAACGTAGACCTCCAACTCGTCCCCCACAGAGACAACATCGCTCGGGTGGGCCACATGCGCCCAATCCAGCTCGGAGATGTGCAAAAGGCCATCGACGCCACCCAGGTCCACAAAGGCACCAAAGTCCACAATGCTGCGAACGGTGCCCGCGAGCACCTGACCAGGCTCGATTGAGGAGAGTACGTCGCGAACTCCATCGTCTCCGGCCAGACGCTCAGATAACACCAGGTGGCGTTGGGACTCATCCACTTCAAGCACCACCAGCCGCAGCGTTTGCCCCACCAAGGCACGCTTGGTGGCAGGGTCACGCGGGTTTGTCCGTGCGAGATGCGAGTTTGGCACAAAGCCGCGCAGGCTGTCCAGTGAGACGGTCACTCCGCCGCGATTGAAGCCAGTCACCGGTCTCTCAATCACCTCGCCGCTTTCCAACAGCTGCCGTGCCGTCTCCCAGCCTTGCCCGGCCAATTGCTTGTGAAGTGAGACGACCACATCCTGCTCAGGAGCAGCCACCTTGACCACTCGTACCGTGACCTCGTCACCCGGCGTCAATTCATCCAGGAACTGGCTGTCCAGACGCTGCAGATCCTTTGCTGGTACGAACGCCTCTCGCTCCGCCTCCGGAAGGTGGACAATAACGGCATCTGCATGCACCTTCTCCACAACCGCGTTGCACAGGTCTCCCCTCCCGAGATCGGCGTGTGGCGTTCTGATAGTAGCAGCCGCCTCCTCCACTGTAGCCTGCTCCCGCTGTGCTTGTGAGTAACCCATCCAATACCCCCTTGCTGTTGTCGACGCCGCCAAACAACCACGGCACTCGCCGTGCGTGGGCCGCCAGCAGGATGCCTTGACAATCACCTGCGGCGACCTTGCATATCTGAGTTTCGGTGTCACTCAGCGCCAGTGTCACGATATAGCGCTATGATCTATATCTTTTCGATATATTATAGCTCATTGCTATTGCTGAGTCAAGCACTTGGGCGCGATGCACGCGCCTGCTGGGCACCCCTCTAGCCCTGTCACTGCTGCGACGAGATCACAAACCGCTCGCCGCCGCCGCTTGACGGTCAGGCGATTGTTGGGTATAATATATCGAAACGTTATAGTACTATTAGATATAACTGTCGTCTGTGGGTGGGAGAAGCGCAGATGGGTGCTGGAAGAGTGCCGCTTCGCTACTTTGTCCTGGGTCTACTGGCTGAAGAGCCAATGTCCGGCTATGACATCAAGCAGCTTGTGGAGCAGTTCGGCTGGCTCATTGGCAGCCCAAGCTGTGGCAGTCTCTACCCGGCCCTTCGCGGGCTGTTGCGAGACGGTCTAGCGACTGTGCAGAACACCCAGGCCAAGGGCAAGCCGCCACGCAAGGTCTACGCTATGACACAAGCCGGGCTGAGAGCTTTGCAGCGTTGGCTTGGGCGGCCAGCCACATCCTTCACGCTGAGGGACTTTGCGATGCGCCTGCTACTCGCCAACCGCCTTGCGCCTGCACAACTCACCGATTGCCTGCGCCAGAGGCGCTCCGACGTGGCTGACTACCAGGATCGCACAGCGCAAGCCGCCAGAGGTCTCGACGAACTGAAGGGCTCAGCCAGGCAGCTGGCACTGGACTATGCCTCGGCCCTGGCACGAGCAGAACTGGCCTGGCTCGATGATGCCTTGTCAGCCTTCTCGGGTGATAGCGCGGCCTCCTGAGCAGGGTCGCGAGCATGGCCTTTCATTTGGGCGCGAGACTCTGAGCTGCTAGGCAGACATCAGTTCGGTCTGAGTTGGGGACTTGAGGCAAAGCCCGCAGTCTGCTGAAACGCCGAGCCACCAGAGACGACAAGCACAAGAAAAGGAGGATGTCTATATGGTCCAAGTCGTTAGGAGAGATGACGAGTCTTTCAAGAGCCTTCTGAAGCGCTTTCGCAAGAAGGTTTCTCGCAGCCGCATTCTCAGCACGGTGAAGAAGAAACGGTTTTTCACCTCCAACGCCGAAGAACGTCGCAAGGCTGAGCGCAAAGCCCTGCGGCGCGAACGCAAGCGCCGGCGGCGTGAGCAGCATAAGCTTTGGAGGGCATGATGCAGGAACGACAGAATCCAACCCAAAGTGGAGCCTTCGCGGCGCTGCTCAAAGAGCACTATGCCTACTCCGCACCGCGTCGCGGAGAGGTTTTCAAGGCGACGATCCTATCGCTCAACGGCGATGGTGTGATTGTGGATCTGCCTGAGAGCAAGCGCGACGGCCGTGTGCCTGACAGGGACCTGGAAATGCTGGAAACGGAGTTTCGGGCCACGCTGGAAGTGGGCATGCAGGTCCCAGTCCGCATACTGAAGAACGAGGGGCGAGAAGGCTACGTCCTCGTTTCCATCAACCAGGGATTGAAGTACGCCGACTGGCTGCGCGCTCAGGAACTCCTGGAGAATGGACAAGTGATCGAGGCTGAGGTGATAGACTACAACCGCGGTGGCGTGTTGGTCAGCTTTGGCCGCCTGCGTGGCTTTGCTCCCAACTCGCACCTGGCAGTCTCACGCAAACCTAGCTCAGAGATCAAGTCCAGATATGTAGGGCGCACCATTTCGCTGGTGGTCATTGATGTGAACCAGCGCCGCCGGCGGCTCGTACTGTCAGAGCGCAAGGCCAATCGCATTCAACGCCAGGAGGTGCTCGATTCATTGACCGAAGGCGAAACGCGAACAGGAGTGGTCCGCAACCTCGTCGATTTTGGTGCCTTTGTCGATCTGGGAGGTGTTGACGGGTTGATCCACATATCAGAGCTCGACTGGGACTATGTAGAGGAGCCGAGCCAGGTCCTAAGCGTTGGCGAAAAAGTGGATGTGCTGGTGCTCGGCGTAGATCGCGAACGAGAGCGCATCGAGCTCAGTCGCAAGAGGCTCTTGCCAGACCCTTCACAGTCGATGGCTATTGAAGTCAATGACTTGGAGCGACTCGCGGTCTGAAGGCGACAACAATGGCCTACCGAAGCCATTCGATGGAAGCCGACACAGCGTAGGTTCTCACCTACGCTGTGTCGGCTTCCTCCAGTGACCGAGGCATCACGACCAGAGCCTCACTTGTCTGAAGCATCACCCCATCCAGACCTCCACCTGATGCGATCCCCCTTCCGTCTCGAGCCGGATGCTCCCATCGCTCAAGTCTTCCCCATCTAGCGTCACCCGCTGCACACCAGACTGCACGCCCTGCGGATTGTGGACCAAGATGTGGTAGCGGGCATCACCATTCCGGTAGTCTATCGAGAAGCTGTCCCAAGCTTCAGGCACGCATGGTTCGAGGCGCAGCGTATTGCCATTGCGCTGCAGTCCAAGGATAGCCTCAACGCCCAGACGATACATCCATCCTGCAGAGCCTGTGTACCAGCTCCAGCCACCACACCCCAGGTGTTCAGGGTGGCTGTACACATCCCCGGTGAGCACATAGGGCTCGCGCCGGTAGCGCGCCACACCCTCGCGGTCCAGCGTACGTTCTATAGGATTGAGCAGCTCAAAGAGCTGTCCAGCTCGATCTCCCTGTCCCAAGAGAGCATAGGCCCAAGCCGTCCACATGGCGGCATGCGTATACTGCCCACCGTTTTCGCGAATCCCGGGCGGGTAGCCCATGATGTAGCCGGGGTGGTGATCCATCTTGTCAAAGGGTGGCGTGAACAAGAGGGCAAGGCGTTCCTGCTGTCGAATCAGGCGCTCCCAGACCATGTCCATCGCACGCTGCGCGCGTGGATTGCCTGCCGCTTCGGACAGCACGGCCCAAGATTGGGACATCGCAGCGATCTCGCATTCTGCATTCTGCGCAGAACCCAGGGGCATTCCGTCATCAAAATACGCTCGCCGGTACCAGTCCCCGTCCCAGGCATGCTCTTCCAGCGACGCCTCCAATGCAGCCAACCTCTGACGGTACTCTGCCACTCGGTCCTCATCGCCCTCGCGTTCGCAGATGGGGATGAACCGCTTGAGCACCGTGCACAAGAACCAACCCAGCCATATGCTTTCGCCGCGGCCGCCGAGCCCCACGCGGTTAAGGCCGTCGTTCCAATCCCCGCCCCCGATGAGCGGTAGGCCATGCGGCCCCTCGGTGAGGGACTTGGTCAGAGCCCGGCAGCAGTGCTCGTAGAGCGCAAAGGCCTGGTCCGTCAGTTGAAAGTGCCCATAGCGTTCGACCTGGTTCTCCTCCAGGAGAGGGCCTTTCCGGAAGGGCTGTTCTTCGTGAAGGATGTCATAGTCACCGGTCGTCTGGACATAGTGGGCCGTGGAAAAGGGTAGCCACAGCAGATCATCGGAATAGCGCGTCCTCACGCCACGGCCACCGGGAGGATGCCACCAGTGCAACACATCCCCTTCCTCAAACTGGTGTTGTGCTGCGCGCAGGATATGCTCACGGGCCAAGTGAGGAGCCGCGTGCGTCAGGGCCATCACGTCCTGCAACTGGTCGCGAAAGCCGTAGGCGCCGCTGGACTGATACATTGCCGAGCGAGCCCACAGACGGCACGAACAGGCTTGATACAGCAGCCAACGATTCAGCAGCAGGTCCAGGCTGCGCTGTGGCGTCCGCACTTGGACCGCACCCAGAAGCTGGTCCCACATATCTCGAACTCGATCCCACGCTTCTTCTACGGCTCCGGTGGATTGGTACTTCTCAACAAGACGTAGAGCCGCAGTACGGTCAGCGCCCTGTCCCAACAGGAAGAACACCTCCTTGCTCTCGCCCGGGGCCAGGTCGATGTGCATCTGTGTCACGGCGCAGGGGTCCAGACCTGCGGCTACGGTGGCCGACAACCCCAGTCTCACCAGTCCGGCGGGCCTTGCCAGACTCCCGTCGCGGCCAAGAAACTCTGTGCGGTCGCAAGTTAGCCCGTGCAGCCGGTCGCTGGCAGCCAGGAAAGCGACGGACTCGGCAAACTCCGCGCTGTAGGTGTTGCGTGCCATGAGCACATTGCGGCTGGCATCAAACTCAGGGACGATGTACTGCTGCGTGCCTCCCCTATCGTTGCCCAGCACCCACTCAGCAAAGTAGGTAGAGGTCAGGCGCCGGTGCCGATCGCGCGTGTTCTGCACCCGCAGGTGAATGACCTTGACCGGATCCTCAGGCGCGGCGAAGATGCGCAGGTACTGCTTCAAACCATGGCTGTGGTGCTCGAACACAGTGTAACCTGCACCATGCCGCACCAAGTACGGACTACGTGCACGAGCCGGTTGCGGCGTTGGCGACCAGATTTCTGCCGTCTCCTCGTCACGCAGATACAGCGCTTCACCTGGCTGATCCATGACCGGATCGTTGCGCCAGGGCGTCAGCCGGTTCTCACCGCTGTTTCCAGCCCAGGTGAAGCCAGAGCCTGCCTCTGAGATGAGAAAACCAAACCCCGGATTGGCAACAACGTTGACCCATGGGGCAGGGGACCAAAGGCCGGACTCGAGGTACACCACATACTCCCGCCCGTCTGTGCCAAAGCCCCCCAGACCGTTGTCGAACAGCAGGTCTGTGGGGCGCTCCAGCGCCGGCGTAGGTTCAGCTGCCTCGGCCTCTTCCGCGGAGAGCGTGGGAACGAGAGCTGGCAGCCGAGTGGGGGCCTGGGACAGCCTGGCCACTTGCTCGGACAGCGAGCCGGCATCACCACCCACAATGGCTCGGGCAGCTGTGAGCAGCAGTGTGCGGCTGTGTTCATCCAGTTGGTCACTCCGCAGCACGAACACTCCCCCGCGCTGGTTGAGGTGCGACTCTGCCCCCATACGAGCAATCAGACGATGCACAAAGCCGTGCAGATCATCCACATAGCTGGTCTCGCGCTCGTTCAGGATCACAAGGTCAATGAGCAGCTCGCGCCTGCGCCAATAGGTGTGAGCGCGCAGCACTTGATACAACAACTCTGCATCATCGCGACCCTGCAGGCGGAGCAGCAGAATCGGGTAATCGCCAGAGATGGCAAAGGGCCACAGCCCGGCCTGTCCCAAGCGATTGGCCGACAGCGTTGCCGGATCGGCGCGCAGAGCGTGGTGCGGATAGTGCAGTACAGAGAGCAGCTTCTGCGCCGATTCGAACTCCGCAGTGCCCATATCCAGGGCTCGCAGCTCTTCGCGGTGCTCATCGCGCGCCCGGCCAAACGCCCGCCGCACCATCAACCATGATTGGTAGCGGCGCGCCATAGCCAGCGCTTGTTCACGCGATGGCGCAGCCAGGGTGATATAGGCCAGACTCGCGGTGGTGTGCGGCAGCAGGCGCACGCTCTGACCGATGCTCATGATGGGATCCAGGGTCACGCCAGCGCTTCCACTCAAGGCTCGGCGTCCCCTCTGGAGAGCTGCAGGCGCATGTGGGGTGTGCCCTCGCCCAAGGAAGCGGGCCCTGTCGGTTTCGTACGCGCGTGTGGGTGTGAGTAGGCCACGCGTCACCAGGACGTGGGCCAGGTAGGCAGGCTCCTCATCCTCTGATCGCGGCCGCCGCCAGAACAGGAGCGTATTCAGCTCAGGGATGAACTCGCTCTGCACAAAGAGCTTGCCGAAGGCTGGATGCCGGACGTCCGCGCCCTGTTGACCGAGCACGACTTCAGCATAGCTGTTGAGCCACAGCCTGCGGCGCCTGTTGCTCTCGTTGGTCAATGTCACACGCCGTATCTCGGCGTCATCATCGGGTGAAACCGTCACCTCTGTCCGCACGGAGATATCGTGATCCTGGCGGCGGAACTCGACCTTGTGCGCATGCACCACGACCTCGCTGCGTTGCGCATTGACCGTCGTGGGCTGGTAGCCCGCCGACCACAACCGCCTGTGGGCCCGATCTTGAACGTAGATCCACGTTCCCCAGTCGTCCAGCGTGGTGTCAGGCCGCCAGCGGGTGAGCGCCAGGCCATTCCATTTGCTGTACCCAGACCCGGCATTGGTCAACAATACGCTGTAGCTTCCGTTGGACAGCAGAAAAGTCTCGGGCACAGGTGTGCGCATCGAGACGCGATAGGGCACATCGCTCGGTAGCGCCTTGGTCGCCACAGCAGGCGCGCTCTGCTCCGGGCGCAGGGATTCGGCTTCCACTTGGGATGGCACGTGCTCATGCAGAACCAGATCGGTCGCTTGGATGCGCGGGTCAGCATGGAAGCGCTCCACCATGGCATGCCCCTGCAGGTAGTTGGCGATGGAGAGCAGTATCATGCCTTGGTGATGCGCCATGTACGATCGCACCACTGCACTATCCTGTTCGGGGGGAAGGCGTGACGGCGTATAGTCGATCGACTCGTACAGACCATAGTGCCCAATCATGCTGTGTGCCTGCAAGGCGTCCAGGTTCTCCATCACTGCCTGCGGTCGCAGCGACAAGGCCAGCATGGAAGCATATGGAGCTACAACCAGGTCTTTGCCCAAACCGCGCTTCAAACCGAGACCCGGCACGCCAAAGGCCCGGTATTGGTAGGCCATGCCGGCGTCAAAGCGATAGTAGCCGGACTCGGAGATTCCCCATGGCACACCGCGTTCGCGTCCATACCGAATCTGCCGCTCCACGACGGCGCTGTTGGTGTGCTCCAGCAGAGTGCCCGGATAGCTTCGGGCCAGCAGCGTTGGCATCAGGTACTCGAACATCGTGCCGCTCCAAGATAGCAGGGCCCGATCGCCATCCAGTTTGGTAAAAGCACGGCTCAGGTGCAGCCAGTGGCTGGGAGGCACATCGCCCTTGGCAATGGCCACGATGCTGGCCAGTCTCGCTTCCGACGCCAGCAGATCGTAGTAGTTCTTGTCCATTCGAGCAGCGGTAGCGTTGTATCCGATGTGGAAAACCTCGCGCCGCTCATCGAACAGGAAGCCAAAGTCCATGGCCTCGATCCAGTCTTCCGCTTGAATGGCCAGGTTCTCCAGCTGGGCCATAAGATCGAGAGCAGCCCTCCGTGCGGCCTGCACCCTTTGAGACATCTCGGAGCACCAGTCTGCGGCTTCCTTCGTCGCAGCATCTTCAGGAAGCTCGGCCAGCACCTCCATCAAGCCGCCCAGCGCCTCAGCCGCAGTCTCACACGCTGCCGGGATAGCCTCCAGGCTCAGAGTCTCCGTAAGCTCTTCCCTCAATTGGTGCAATCCGTCCGCGAGCGGTGTGTCCTCGTCGGCAGATGTTAGCAGGGACGGCGGTTCGCTGAGCGGAAGCAGCCAGGGCAACAGGCCATCGACGGCGCGCACAGCGTTCTGCAGCCACCTACTGGTCAGTTCCGACCACGCCCGGAGTTCGCGGGCTTGCGCCACATCCAGTTCGGGAGCGGCGTCTTCCAGCACGCCCTGCAGTGCCAGCAGCAAGTCTGGCCAGTCCGTTCCGCTAAGCGTGGCCAACAGCACTCTCCACTCCTGAGGGTCATCGCGGCTCGCCAGAACATCTTCGACGATGCTCTGTAGCCGATCCTCCAGCGATCGGACCTCGACACGTGCTTGAGACGTCCGCAGACCTTTGAAGGCTTGAGCGAGGAGCACCAAGTTGTCGATCAATCCCTCAAAGGCCCGCCAGCGAAGCACCGCAGAGCCGGGTATCTGCCGGAATCCCTGTCTCAGCGCCATCAGGCAGGCGGCCAGATTGCCGCTGTCAACGGTCGAAACGTAGCGTGGGGCAAGCGTCCGAAGGTCTCGCGTGTCATACCAATTCAGGAAGTGACCGCGGTAGCGTTCCATTTGGGACATCGAGTCGAAGGAAAAGCGCAGCTGGTAGGCCATCTCCCTCGGGCCCAGATAGCCCATGTCATAGGCGGCAAGGGTGGATAGCAGCTGCAGGCCGATGTTGGTCGGCGAGGTGCGGCGCGCCCGCTGTCCAAGGGGTTGTTCTTGGTAGTGGTCCGGAGTGAGCCAGTGATCCTCGGGGCCGACAAAGCTCTCAAAGTAGAACCAAGTGCGACGCGCCATTGCCCTCAAGCGCTGCCGCTGCTCCTCCGAGAGGTGCGGGGCCTCGCGCCTAATGGGTTGGCTGATCAAGTGGGCAATCTGGGGAGAGAGGAGCCAAGCGAGAAGCAAGGGCACAGCGTAGGGGAACGACGCCCGGCTTTGCCAGAGCAACAACAGACCCACCAGCAGCGATAGAATGGAAGCGCTGCCCATGCGCAGCCAGGCCAGTGCCAGCTTGCGCTCGCGCCGGAAGAGGCGGATGGTATGGGCGGCGGTCGTCCACTGCAGGAGGTGGCGCCGCGAGATAAACAGACGCACCAGCGTACTACCCACCGCATCCAAGATCATCAGGGTCTCGTAGGCCAGGAAGCTGACGCTGAGAACCCAGCGGCCGAGCGTGGACCAAGCGGGTCTCCCAGCCTGCGAAGAGAGTGATGCCAAGCCACCAGCCAGCACGCCCGTGACCGTCTGGCTCAGGAAAGGGAAGGCCGAGGCCAGCAGGACCAGCAGTGTCCAGCCAAGCGCTGAGCCTGGCAGTAGAAGCCAGCCCGCTACTAAAGCCATCAGCATTGACGGGGCCAGCAAGCTGCGGCGCAGGTTGTCCAGCACCTTCCAGCGATCGATCGCCGATAGGCGATTGGGAATGGTGCCTGGCCCAGCGGCTGGCACACGCGGAAAGAGCCATGGCAGCAGCTGCCAATCACCGCGGATCCAACGGTGCTGGCGATAGGCGTAGGCAAGATAGTGCTGTGGGATATCCTCGTAGAAAGTGACCGTGCTGCACAGACCTGCCCTACCGTGCACGCCCTCGAACAAGTCGTGGCTGAGCAGACTGTTGGCCGGAACCCGTCCGGCAAGGCTCCGTTCAAAGGCAGCGACGTCATATATCCCTTTGCCAGCGTAGATGCCCTCGCCAAATAGATCCTGATAAGCGTTGGAGACGGCGCGCGTGTACAGGTCGACGATGCTGTCACCGGCAAAGACCTGAGAGAAAAGCGATTGGTTGGCTGCGGCTGGCCACACTTCCAACCGCGGCTGCAGGACGGTGTAGCCCGCAACCACACGTTCACTCTGCGGATCAAAGCGCGGTTGATTAAGAGGATGGGCCATCGTTGCCACCAGACGACGGGCGCTTCCCTGTGGCATGATGGTGTCTCTGTCTACCGTGATGACATACCGGACGCCGTCAAGCGCATCGAGGTCACCCTCTTGCACCGTGAAGTGTATTTCCTCACGGTCTCCGAGCAACAAGCGGTTGAGATCCGCTAGCTTCCCCCGCTTGCGCTCCCAGCCCATCCACAACTCCTCGGCAGGGTTCCATTGGCGCTCACGGTGGAAGAGATAGAACGGACCGTGCGATGGATGCCCGTGCCGCTCATTGAGCTCCCTGAGACCGCTGATCGCCTGCTCGACAAGCTGGTCGTCGTTGGGCATGTGACTGCGCGGAGCATCCGTAAAGTCCGTCAACAGCGCAAAACCCAGGTTCGCATCCGAGTTGGCGAGATAGTGCTGCTCCAGCTGTCGCAGCAAGTCGTCAACCTCAGCGCTGTCTGTGAGCATCGTTGGCATCACAACAAGGGTACGGCTCTGTGCCGGAATCCCTTCCTCATAGTCCAGCGTTGGCAGTCGGGTGGGCGGAAGGATGTGCGTAATCACCCAGTCCACAAGGTAGACGGCCACAGCGGTGGTCGGGACTATGGTTAGCGCACCCAGAGCAATCATCGTCCAGGTGCCAGCAGCTGTGGACATGACATACGTGAGCAAAAGTGCCATCAGCACAACGGTCAACGCCAGGATACCGCCCAGGTAGACCGCTGTGGGATGGCCAGTCATCCACCGCCGCACGCGCGTGAGCGGCGGAAGGCGGCATCCCAGTTGTCTTTCTAGCTGCGCCCGGCCCTCGCCAACGAGATAGAACCCGACGTGTCCCTGATACGGTGCAGCGTCGTCGTTACTGGCGGCTGCTTCTATGGCAGCCTGCGCCACTTGACGCTCATTCTTGCCGGCCGCGGAGGCCAGCTGCTCCACCACCTTGCGATACTGATCCCGCGTCTCAAAGTCCATGTTGCTATAGACTGATGCCGGATCCTCACGCAGGCTCTTCTCAACGAGGCTGACGCTTTCGAAGAACTCATTCCAGTCGTGCGCGGCCAGCCCTCGCAGGCTGAGGATACAGTTGGCAACGCGGCGGTCATGGGCCAGATCCCGGCCCGTCGACGGTTGCTCGGTGCCCGGCAGACCTTCTCGGGCAAGCTGCAAGCCGACTATCTCCGCCGAAGCACGCGTCAGGTTCTCCACCACGCTCAGTCTCAGCATGCTGGGGAGCGCCCATAGCTCACCCATCGTAAGATCGCCCACCGCCTGGTAGTTTTGCATGAAGCGCCGCACTCGTTCCAGAACCAGATAGTTGTCGCTGCTGCGCACAATCTCGCGGGCGATGGCGAGGATTCTGGGGCATCCTCTACCTGATAGACTATCAATCGTGGGCAGCTCTTGCAGGAACGAAGGCGGCACATCGGTGCGCACCTGGCGCAGGGCCTGTTGAATCACGTGGTAGTTGTCGAGGAACCACTCGCCCGGAGCGGAAGCTGACAAGTGCGGTTCTGAGGCAAAGCGCTGATGGGCCTTTTGCAGGATCTCATCGTGGAGTGCCAGATAGCGCTGCAGAGGGAACCTCTGGCCAACGGCCGCAGAGAAATGCTTGGCAGCCAGCTCTGACGCCATCAGGTCCGCGTCTGCAAGTCCCGTACCATCACTATCGACTGCACTGTCGACCGGTTGCTGAGCCGCTTCGGTGGCATCTGTCACGGTCTAGTGTCCCGTCGGCTCGCGTGCCGCAATCTCCGCTTGGGTCGGCGCCAGCTGCTGCGGTGATAGATCCTGCAGGATCAGCAACGGAGTGCTACCATAGGCGATAAAGTTCAGCGCGAGGCTGCCATATGGCCATTTTGTGCTCCCCGAGAAGCCGTGCGCGCTCATCAGCACCAAATCGACCCCTTGCTCGTCTACGAGTCGGTGCAGACTCCAAGCGGTGTTCTCACTGACCAGGAGCTCGGTTCGAACAGCCGCGCCTTCCGGAGCCACCGAGGCCTCAACCTCTTCGAGATAGCGTTCCGCTTCGGCGCGGTTCAGCTCAGTGATGGCTTCGATCAGGCCAAGCTCCTCAGCGTTCAGCGGGCGCCGGCGAGGCATCTCAGGCTTGGGCACAATGTGCGCCAGCAGAAGCTCAGCTCCGTGAAAGCGGGCCAGCATGCTCGCCAGGGGCACCGCTTGTGCGGAGCGCTGTGAGCAATCCAGGGGCACCAGCAGACGCGAATACGCCAGCGCTGTCAAGTCGCCCGGCGTGGGACGATAGGCCCTCACCACCATGAGGGATAGGCGCGCGCGGGCGATGATCTTCTGGACCACACTGCTTACGTTCCACCCAGTGAGGCCACTGCGACCGTGGCTGCTCACAAGGATCAGATCGACGCGGTTCCCCCGCGCATAGGCCAAGACCTGCTCTGCGGGCTGCCCCTCCAGCCTGCGCCATCTCACTTCGAGGTCCGAGGCTTGCAGGCGGCCCGCTGTCTTCTCCAGGTAGGCATCGGCCTCGGTGGTGCGTATGCTCCAGTCCACGGCGTTCACCGGCTGCACCGTTTCCGGTGCCTGCTGCGGCTCACAGACATGCACCAAGGTGACCAGCGCGTCAAAGGGACGCGCGACGGCCACCACGTGGGGCAACACGCATTCGGCCAGTGGCGAACCATCCAAAGGCACCAGAATGCTCTTGAACATACCCTACTCCTCACACCCCAAGGGCCTAGAGTCGACAGCTGCAGCAGTATCGCCCGGGGCAACCGACGCGTCGCAGCCAGAACCGCGAGTCACACAACCCGCAGCACGCGGGCCCGTGCGCCCGAAGGTACATGCTGCGGGACAAAGGATCGCACTATGCGATTCCCCCAAGGCCGGGCGTCGCAGCCCAGCAGACCAGCGTGCCGGTCAGGCCACGCACGCGTTAGGGGATCCGTCTTGAGGCGATGCTTGGGCGTCCGCACCCAAAGCGCCGGGGACGGGCACCCACCGCATAATCACGTGTGCACGAAAGGCAATAGCATTTCGGGCCAAACCAGTGCACAGACCACCCGAATGCGGCCAAGCCGTGCTCAGCGCAGATAAGATCGTAAATGACGACTGCGGCTGGGGTGTCGCAGACGCCGCAGTGCTTTGCGCTCAATCTGGCGGATGCGCTCGCGGGTCAGGCCAAACTTGGCGCCCACCTCCTTGAGCGTGTAGGGATGGCCATCCTGCAGCCCAAAACGCAGCCGCAGAATGCGAGCCTCACGCGGCGTCAGCGTGGCCAACACCTCGTCCAATCGGTCCATCAGCAATGCCTGCGACGCGACATCCGGGGGCGTGGGGCTATCCTCGTCCTCTATGAACTGCCCGAGCTCACTGTCCTGCTCCTCACCCACGGGCTTTTGCAGAGACAGCGGGCGGCGGGACACTTTGATCAACCAGCGGACCTTGTCCGGCGGCACGCCCAGCCGCGAAGCGATCTCGTCGGTGCTCGGCCTCTGCCCGCTGCGCTGCTCAAGGTATTGTGCAGTGCGATACATCTTGCGTATGCGGTCGCCAACATGCGAGGGCAAACGGATGACACGCCCCTGCTGCCCCAATGCGCGCGTGATGCTCTGACGGATCCACCAGGTGGCATAGGTGCTGAACTTGCATCCGCGCCGATAGTCGAACTTGTCCACCGCCTTCATCAAACCGATGTTGCCTTCCTGGATCAGATCCAGAAAGGGCACGCCGTGCCCCATATAGCGCTTGGCAATGCTGACCACCAGCCGTGTGTTGGCCTTGGTGAGGTGAGCTCGCGCCCGCCTTCCCGTTTCCGCTTGCCGTTCGTAGCGGCGGCGGAGATAGGGCTTTTGGCCGCCCTTTTCCAGGCGCCGTTGGGCAATCTCACCGCGCTCCATTTGCTTGGCCAGGCGCACTTCCTCCTCGCGGTTCAGCAGCGGAACGCTGGCCATCTGTTTCAAGTATAGGCTGATCGAGTCATGGCTGCTGATGGCACTGACATCCACCGACTTTTCGGTGACTTTCTCTTCTGCCTCACTCGCCAAGTCTTCCTCTCGCGCTTGCTCCTCGTCCGGTGTGATGATGTCGACGCCCTGGTGGTACAGGTACATCATCAGCTCTTCCAGCTTGGGCAGGTCTTTCTCAGCTTCGGGAAACACCTCCAGAACATCGTCCACGGTGAGGTAGCCCTGCTCTTCAGCGCGATCCATCAGCTGCTGTTGCAGCGCGAGCATTCTGCGAAGCTCTTTGGAATCCTCTTGAGGGGGTGCCTGCTCTTGCGGCTTGGGCGCCGCACTGCCACTGAGATGCCTGGGAGCTGCCTGTGCCATGCTTCTACTTCTTTCGGTTTGGCAGGCCTAGAATGCTGCGCACGCGCTTGGCATCGGCCTGGGACACTCCGACGTCCTTGCTGTAGGAACGCAGAACGCGCTTTGACTTTTTGCGGCGCAGGTGGCTTCGACCCCGCCTCCGCCTGAGCAGCTTGCCCGTTGCGGTAACTTTGAAGCGCTTGGCGGTCGACTTGTGCGTTTTCAACTTGGGCATATGTGGATTGTCTCCTCTTGTATCATGAGGGCGATGACGCGACAGCCGGCTGCTGCATCGCCCCATCAAAGCGAAATCGATCTATGCAGCCAATGGCCCTCCGCACTCAGCCGCGTTGGTTCCGCAAACTGACCAGCCCGTGGCCACGGCAGCGCAAGGCCCAACCGCCCGCACGGACAGGAACTGATGGCCGAAGTGGACGTTGCCGCTCAGGCAGTAGCAATGCTAGCTCCACCAACGTGCTGAGAGAAGAAGTATCTAGATCAGCTTCGGGGCAGGTGTCCAGCGTCCCGCCTCGTCCCCATCCTCGCTGTTGTCCAGAGCTGGGCTCTCGGGTTGCGCATCGGTTTGGGGTGGGATGGCAAGTGCGATGCGCTGCCGCAGATCGTCGATGTGCAGCACGCGCACCGTCAACTGTGAACCACACTCCAGCGTCGCCAGGGAAGACTGCCCACCGGGGATGTCGGAGATGTGTGCCAGGCCCTGCACGCCCTTGTCGATCTCCACAAAGGCACCGTAGGAGACAATCCGTCTGACGGTGCCCTCCACCATGTCCCCCTCGTAGAGCCGTTCAACGAGCTCAAACCAGGGATTGGGTAGCAGCCGCTTGCGACTCAGTCCGATGCGACGCCGCTCGCGGTCAACTTTTATCACCTCGACCTCGACCTCGTCGCCCACACTCAGCGCGTCGCGTGGGTGTTCCACATATTCCCAGTCAAGCTCCGAGATATGGGCGAGGCCATCCACACCACCTAGATCGATAAACGCGCCATAGTCCACAAGATTGCTGACAACACCTTTGACGACCTGGCCTTCCGCCAGCTCATCCACCAGTTGATCGCGCTTGCGGGCGTTGGCCAGACGCTCGGATAGCACAAGTCGCCTGCGCCTCTGATTCACCTCAAGCACAACCAGCGACAGTGTCTGGCCTGTGAGCTTGGACTTGGCTTCGAGCTCTCGCGGGCGACCGCGCTTCAGGTGTGAGTTAGGGACGAAACCTCGCAGGCGTCCAAAGGACACCAGCAGGCCACCGCGATTGGCACCCGTTGCCTGTGCCTGGAATACCTCCCCGCTCTCCTGGAGCTGCTCGGCCCGCAACCAGTCGCTGTGCTGCAGGCCCTGCTTGATAGATACCAGTATCTGATTGTCGCGGCTTTGACCCCGCAGTATGCGAACGGGGACGCGCGCTCCCTCTTCGAGGGTGTCGAGGTAGGCATCGTCTAGGGACTCGAGATCACGGGGTGGAACCATCCCATCGCGTTTGGTCTCTGCGATATGGACGATGACTTCATCCTCGCCGATAGACAGGATAACCGCCTCGTGCACCTCGCCAGGGCGTGGGCGATGATAGTCATAGACGGTGTTGACCCACATGGCCAGCTTCTGCTGTTGTAGATCGCCACCTTGCTGTTCCATCAGTATCTGCGGAGCCGGCGATCGAGCTTGCGCTGTCGCTTGCGTTCTCTGCTGATCGCCTTGCGCAACGCGCGATGCCTCTTCTCACTCTTGGAGACGTAAAAGCGCCTCTTCTTCACTTCGCTGAGAATGCGGCTGCGCGACACCTTCTTGCGAAAGCGCTTTAGCATGCTGTCAAAGGACTCACCATCTCGGATAACGACGTGCGTCAATATGTTCACCTCCCTTGCATTATGTTGTTTTCTGCGGAGCACGTGGCTCCCGTGCTGAGAAGGTACTGTCCGTCTCTGGCGTGTTGTCTCGAGCGCATTCGATGCACAACCTGGCCTCTGGCAAGACGGCCATGCGGTCGGGATGGATGACCTTTCCGCAGCGTTCGCACACACCGTAGGTTCCCTGGTCAAGCTTTGCCAGCGCCGCCTGAACGCTGTCGGCGCGTTCCCTTAGGCTCTCGAGAAGCGCCCGGTTCAGCTCCCAGCGCGTGATCAGTGGATCACCCTTGCCCATTCCGTAGTCGGGCCTGTGCTCCAGCTGCGTCTCCAGTCTATCGATCTGTCCACGAATCTCGTCGAACTCGCGCTCCAGAGCCTCTCTGGACAGCAACTTCTCCTCCATCACTATCGTAGGCGCTCCCGCGGACGGCCCAGTCGAAACCTTGGCCGTCACATCACACCCGCCAGTTCATGCCGCTGAACAACTCGCTGATGGGCAGCATCGCCTCTGTATCGGCCCCGTCCTGCTCACGGCACAGCCACGTCTTTAGCACCGGCCAATCCCGCAGAGCAATGACCCGCGCCTTGGCCAGCCTGTTGCACAGCCTCTCGCTGCCCTGCAGCTTGTCCCAGTATCTCTGCAGGCCGTCCGCCATCCGAGCGGGCATCTGTTCGAGCAGCTCGGTGTCCAAGGTGCCGAACTGGTGCATGCCCTTGGGTTGTTTGGCGGTCGGGATCTTTCCTTGAGAGGCATAGTTCGCTAGCGCAACCAGCGTGTCAACGCTGTAGCTGCGCTGGCTGGTCTCGAGCACCTCGGTGTCATCATGCAGACCCACTTGGTCCGAGGTGGCGATCCACCTGAATCCCGTTTGCAGGTCGGCCATGCCGCCCCACAGATCGTCATTGCCCCGGATGCACCGGCCCAGCAGACACACAGCAGAGCAATAGAGCTGATAGGCAGGCAGGTACGTGACCTGCGCCGCTTGAGGGTGCTGTAGCAGATGGCCCACACTCGCACAGATGTCATAGACGGCACCGACGACATACCCGGCTTTGACCGTCAAAGGGTAGCGACGGGCGGGACCACCGGCCTCCCTATTCATGGCTCGCCAGAGACGCGCCTTCTTGTCCCAGTTCTTCACTTTGATCGAGGGGGATTTGAGCTTGACGTTGGGACGTGCTTTGGACACCTTCAATCTCCTTCCGCAATCCTGCCGGCCAAGCCGTGACCCGGGCCCCAATGCGCCGTTTCCCTTGGCTCTGCCCGCGTAGGCCACCCATCCTCGTTCAAAGAAACAGACCTGGTCGTCCGAAACCTCAAGCCTCAGCAGGGAACCAGGTCTGTAGCAAGCCCGTATCCCGACCGTTGGCGGACGATCGTCCGCTCAACGGTCAGATAGGCGCATGTCGCGCTTCGACGCTCTTGTTCTGAATACCCTACTGCACCTCAACCAGCGATACTTCTTGCGAAACACGACCCAGTTCACGGTCCAGCCAAGCCAGCTCACTCTGAGCCACGGACAGTGCATAGTCCAGCGCCATGCGCTGTCCTAGATCCGTCGCGGCTCCTGGCAAGGCACTGCTGTTGGTCAGATCCTGCTGGTACCGGGCCACCTCAGCCCGGCGCTGTCGCATCAATGCGACAAAGCGATCGGGGGCATAGTGACTGGCCATGATCAGCCGCATCATAAAGGCCTTCATAGAGCCGCTCGGGCCAACAGGTCGATCCACCCACTGGTCCAGCGCCCGCCTGCCAGCTTCAGTTATGGTGTATACCTTGCGGGGCGGCCGGTCCTCGCGCAGTTCGACATCAACGGTCACCCACTCATCCCGCAGCAAGGTGCGCAGCGCGGGATAGATGCTCCCAGCACTGGGGCTGCCGATCAACCAGCTCAGGTTCTTGAGATAGCCCTTGACATCGTAGCCGGACATTGAGCGCTGTGCCAGCAGGCCGAGGATGAAGAACCGCAGGTTCATGGTGTTTCCAGACATGGGTAGTGCCCCAACCGCACAGCAGTTATGGAAATATATCGTATCGCTATAGGTCGGACTGGCTTAGTATACTGGAGTTCAAATGCCCTGTCAAGTGCTTCCTGGCCAAAGCGCAACGGCTCAGACTCGAGCCGCCTGCGCGTCATGCGATCTGGTAGGCGCACTGGGGCGAGGTTGCCCTGTGAGGGATGGGTAGATGCCAACTGCACGTCCATGG
>Ga0180437_10003660_pt1 | contig 22620 bp, 24 predicted proteins | sample SS_ome_4_FD_132410 | JGI IMG/M metagenome (GOLD analysis project Ga0180437, IMG submission 132410) | Hypersaline lake sediment archaeal communities from the Salton Sea, California, USA - SS_3_D_1 metaG | ecosystem: Environmental > Aquatic > Non-marine Saline and Alkaline > Hypersaline >...
AAGCGAAACTGCAAAAATAAATAAGGCACCCACAGTTGTAACACCAGTAACCAAGCCGTCCAGGCCATCCATAATTTTTGTAGTATACATCATTCCCATTAGCCAAATAAATGTAAAAATGTCAGCTAAAAATGTAACACGATAAGGAATGCCGTGAAACCAAAGTAAATCAACTTGATACTTGGCTAAATGCCACAGACCATCGCCAAAAGGATTGGTGATCCAATCAATTCCAATGCCACTAATACCTACTGATAAAACTGCCAAAACCGGCCAAATGAATTGATATTTTGGTTTCAAATTATACTTATCATCTAAAATCCCGCCAATCATTAAAAATCCACCGCCAATCAGCATTCCCCAAATGTACTTAGTTAAAATATGGTTTCCAGTCAGTTCAGAGCTAAAATATATATAAATTAATAAAACAACATTAAAAGCTAAAAAAAGCGCCAGACCACCCATTTTGGGTATAGGCTTTTTATGGATTTTTCTCGGGCTGTCAGGCTTATCCAATATTTTTAATTTCTTTGCCAGCCACATTACTAATGCTGAAAATACAAGGCCTACTAAAAAAGCAATGCTTATGCCAGCAATATAATCATAAGAATTCATATTTTGCCTCAATTTTGCAATAAAAATTTAGAAATGTCAAGAAAAAAACGCATTTCTGCGTTATTTCACTTTGCTACAAGCTACAAGTTACAAGCTATAAGCTAAACTACAATGCCTCTGCCTTTTCCACTCTCAACTTACCACCTGGTTCTAAAAAAACAACATCCCTACGGCCAATCTGTGCAGTCAACAGATAATTTGCCAAAGCATCATCAACTTCTTGCTGAATAACTCTTCGCAGCGGCCGAGCGCCAAACTTAGGATCATATCCTTTTTTTGCCAGTTCTCGAATAGCATCATCTGTTGCTTTAAATGTAATCCCTTTTGCTTCAAGCCGTTTGGCAACTTTAGCAATCATTAATTTGCCAATTTCAAATACATTTTCCTCTGTCAAAGGTTTAAATATCATTATGCCATCATATCGATTTAAAAATTCTGGTCTAAAATATTCACGTAATTCTTCATTAATCATGTGATTTTTTATTTCTTCAACTGACAATCCTTTAGCCACTGCATCCTGCAAGTATGGAGTACCAGCATTAGAAGTCATCACAATAATCAAATTTGTAAAATCAATTGTCCGGCCTGCATTATCTGTCAGCCTGCCGTCTTCCATTACCTGTAAAAATAAATTCAAAACATCTGGATGAGCTTTTTCAATCTCATCAACCAAAAGCAAGGTGAATGGATTTCTCCTTATTGCCTCTGTCAAATAACCGCCTTCTTTTGACACAGCAGTTGGCGCGCCAATCAAACGATAAATACTTTCAGGTGTCTGATATTCTGACATATCCAGCCTGACCATGTTTTCCTCACTGCCAAAATATATATCAGCCACAGTCTTTGCCAATTCAGTTTTACCCACGCCGGTCGGGCCAAGGAAAAGCAAACTGGCAATTGGTCGGTCACCTTCACGCAGCTCTGCTCTGGCCCGGCGCAGGCTGGAAGCAACCATTTTAACAGCTTCATCCTGGCCAATTATTCGGCCATGTATTTCTTCTTCTAAATTAATTAATTTTTCAGCTTCTTTTGCTGTAATTTTTGACACCGGAATAGAGGTCTTTGTTGAAATGAATTTTGCCACATCATCACCAGTTACAATTTGATTCTCTCCCCTTTCCTTTCTGATTGCAATCGCTACCTGCTCAATAATTTCCAAAGCCTTTTGCGGTAAATATTTTTCATGCATATAACGAGCTGACAAGGAGACTGCCTTATCCAGGCTGTCATAAGAAAAAAATATTTTATTTTGAAATTCAATTGATCCGCTTTTTGCTTCTAAAACCTGGATGGCTTCATTGATTTCAGGTTCTTCTACTTTTATATTTTGAAAAACATTGGCAATTGAACTTTGTTCTATCGCTTCAGTATAATCCCGCGGATTTGTAGTGGCTACCACATAAAAAAATCTTTTTGATAAAATTTGCGATAAAACTTCTGATAAATCCAATCCCCCTTGCTGGCCAGCAGTAATACCAACCATGTCATGAACATTTTCAATTGCTAAAACAATATTTTTTGCCTTTGCTGCTTCTCCTAATGCAGCCATCAATCGTTCTTCTGCCTGCGCTGGTGTAGCGCCACTTACCAAATGCGGCACGCTTAGGCTAACCAAACGCTTATCTTTTAACATATCTGGCACATCATCAGCAATCATTTTTTGCGCCAAACCTTCTAACATAGAAGTTTTGCCAACTCCTGGATATCCAATTAAAAGCACTGAATCTTTTGATCCTTCAATTATTCTAAAAACTTCTTCAAATTCCTTGTCTCGGCCAACTGTTGGGAATAACCCCCCAGCTCTGGCTGCACCAGTCAAATCGACTGACATTTGATCTAAAAATGGGGTGGCAACCGCAGTCATTGCCCTATCAATGCCACTCTTTGGCTTTAATCTGCCTCTAGCCCTGTATCTGGAAACTCTTTGCCGAAGCTGATTTTGAATTTTAATCCAGACTATTACATTTTTTAGCTTTTGCCTGTTTAATTCCAAATCTACTAAAATGTCTTCCACATAATCTTTTTCTAAATCTTTAAATAATTCTTTGCGCGTAAACGAAGAAGCTAATTCTGTAACTCCAATCTTAACCTTTTCAGCCAGCATTGCTTCCCAATATGCAAATATTAATAATTTTTTCGAAATCACTTCAAATTTTGGCGCTCCGCCAACTGCAGTCTTTTGCGATAAAATATTCATTACTTTATCTTGAATTGTTTGCTTAGCAATTCCCAACCTGCCAAAAATTATCAAACCCTGATCTGATTCTGGCAAAGCTACAAATAAATGCAGCTCATTTACAAAATTTTCATTTAACTTATTGGCTAATTGCCATGATTTATTAATCAAATCCAAAGTTTTATCATCATATGTTTTTGAAATGTCAATCAGATCTTTTTTCGGTCTGGAAATCACATCCTGCCAGTCTGTTACTGGAGCTGAATAAATCAAATCCTCATCTCTGAATTCTTTTTTGATTACTTTATTTTTTGGATCAAGCTCTTGTTCAATTCTATAATATAAATACAAATCGCCGATTATTGTCAGCCAAAAGTAAAACTTTTCAAAGCTAGCTTGTTTAAACCAGTAATCAAACGTAAAGGCCGGCTCAAATCCCAGTTTATACAAATGCCAGAGCAAAACAGCAAAACCGCTCAGCCCGAAAACAATTAATAAGATATTTATTAAATTTTTAATTGATTTTGTGAATTTTTCATGATAAATGTGCCAGTTATCAATGAATTTTCCCCAATATAAAATTTTATTTTTAAAAAATAAAACCACACCCATGCCTTTGCAAGTCGGACATTCCATATTGTCTTTTGTGCCACTTCCATTGCACGATTCACAAACCAGAAATGGCAATTCTTTTTTAGGTAATTCTTTAGCCATAAACTTTGTTTTCGTAGCAACAACCCGAACTTTCGTAATTTTCGTAGAAGATTTGTGGTTTCGTAGTCAATTACTTTATCAAACTCAATCCCAAATTAAATAAAATCATATAAATCACAAAAATTGGGAAAACAATTCTTAAAATAAAAAAGACTAAGCCAAATATAAGCCAGCCTATGAATACTATTGATCTAAAAATAATTTGAATAAAGCGCATGAAAAAACTTACCATCCTCCCCTGCCAGTCAGTCTGGCCAAACATTGGAGTAAAAATATTCTTTATCCAAATAGTCAGGCCCAAACTTTCATTTGCTGAACGAAGTGTGCTGGAAAAACTTCTCCATGCCTTTGCTAATCCCTTTGTATACCACCAAATTGGAAAATAAAAAACATCTCCAATAAGGTCTTTGAAGAAAAATTTCAAAGATTTTAAGAAAAGACTCTGCTGCATAGAATCGTTTTGTTTTTATCTTTTTTTGTTTTACTGCTTATATTATAACACAAAAATTAAAAAAGTCGTACCAATCTTACCTGCCCTGATTTTATCGAAAAGTATTATATTGTATTTTTATCTTGTACTATTAAATATCAGAAAAAAATCTTATACCTTAATCTCGTACAATTAAATATTCAGAAAAGAGCTTGTACCTTGATCTTGTAATCTTGTACATATAAATATTCGGAAAAGATCTTGTAAAAAAAGACTGAGCATAGTTTTACTCAGTTTTTTGTCTATTTTTTCTATAATATCGTACAAATCCGCCTACTAGAGTAAATGCCACTAACCCCCAACAACCAAAACAAATTAGGGCAGCATTTTCAACATGTTTTTCAAGCACCTCTTTATATTCAACTATAAAATATCCAGAACCAGCAATTGTGCCAAATATTAAAATTCCAGATATTATCAGTAATAAACATTTCTCCTTTTCAATCGCCACTATCCAAAGTAATGAAGCCAGCATCATTACACTTATCAAATTAAAAAAGATTATCATTTCCCTCATTTTCCCCTCCTTTCTCAAGAAAGTATTTTATATTATTTAAATCACCTTGTCAACAAAGCCGCTGTATTACCTGTCATTCCTGCGTCCTGTCCTGAGCGTAGTCGAAGGAAGGCAGGAATCCACAAATCGAAAAGCATAACTCAAAGCAGCGGCCCTAAATAACTAAAAAGCTGGATAATTTATCCAGCCAATCTCCAGTTTGATGGAGAAAAATCAAAAAAATGAATTAGCTTACCCTCGACAAAGTCACGATGATAATAGACTCTATCTGAATCCTGCCACAAATTCATCTGTTCCAGAAAGTTTTTTGCATCTTTTTCATTTACACCAAAATCAGTCTTTAATTGCAAACGCCAGGAGCCCTGTTTATCTGACGGAGATAAGTTCAGCACTAATTCAGGCGTAAGATTAAAGTCAGGTAATTTTATTCTTATAAATGTTCCGCCTGTCACACTTTCTTTTTTTTCTAAATCTTGAAGCGAATAAATACCCTGCTCAAGTTCTGTCTTAAAATACATTTTTAAATTTTCAACTGTCCCTATAATATTTAATATAACGCGAATTTCATTCAATTTTTTTTGAATAATTATTCCATTTACAAACATTACTGCTAACGCTCCAAAACCAACAAGCTTCATTTCAAGATTGCCTAAAAGTGTAAATATGCAAAAAAAGAAAATGCATGATGCACTCGTCATTCCAAATCCTATTTTAACGATTGATCTATCTTGCTTGGAAAAACCAATATTCTGAACAAACAGGCCAACAATAAATGCTGCTTCTGCTATTAAAAAGATCAGTCGAAAAAGTGACATGTCCCCTCCTCACCTTTTCATAAAATAAATAATAATTTTTAAATAAACTTTTGTCAACTTGTATCCTGTAGCCTGGAACCTGAATCCTAGAACCTGAAACTCAATTACAAATTACTGATTACTAATCTTGTAAGCTCGTACAAGTTATCTTTTACAAAACGATCTCGTACCGAAATCTTGTACTAAAAAACCGGAAAGTCATGAACCTTCCGGTTTAATCAAATCACTCAGGCTTTTCAGCTGGGCGATTTTGAAGAAGCTGCTTGAGCTCCTCAGGCGACATGTTGTCAACCTGTTTTCTCACATCAGCATCCTCGTTTTCTTTTCTAACTTCTTCCTTTCTTACTGCTACTCTTTCCTGGACTTCTTTTTGCTGGCCAGATCGCTTGAGATCAATCCCAAGATTGTCAAATTCTGCCAACGGATATACATCTTCTTCTGTTTCAATGTACGTGCCAGCCACTTCATCTCCATCACGGGTAAAAACCAGTTCAGAAGAAAGTTGAGACATACCGCTCAAAGCATGTTGCTGGTTTTCAAGAAGCAGGAAGTAAACTGTATTCTCCCCAGTTACTTCCTTTGCTACTCTTAGCACCCTGCCCTTGAAAGACCTGCGTTCTTTACCTGTAGTCGGCGCGATCAGCTGACCCGCTAGGCCAGTTTTATTCTGCAGATTGCGCAAAGCAATGTGCTGATCATCGCCGAGGTAAAGTTCATTGGTTTCAGCATCGACCATGGCAACAGACTTGAAAGTTCCGTTTTGGCCCAGCACTGTGGACACCCAAACCTTTCGGCCATAGAAATTGTACAGAATAGGATATGAGCCAGTCCAATTCTTATAAGCAATTTCATTATTGATAACTTTCAAAACTGCCTGCTCATTCAGCCCTGATGTTTTGAAATACTTTACCTCTCCAGTTCGAGAATGAAGATACATCAGGCCGACAAGCGCTTCGTCCTTTGAGCTTGAAGAAGTAATACCAGTAAACCAGTACGGTTCACCATCACTGCCATAGACGAACATGCCAGCATCGGCTTCTTGGTCCATTGGAGTTGGGTCTACCAGGCCTTTCTTGCCCCACCAGGAATTCACCCAGCCAGCGCCGTATTCGCCCCAATTTGCCATATAATTTCTGGCAAATTCCTTGGGAACAGCCCGATCAACCCATTCTGGCACCTCATCCTTTGGATGGAATGCAGTTTCTCCGCTTGTCGGATCAACCACTGCCACACCAGTAATTTTTTCTCCTCTAAAGCCAATTGTTGGTTCGAAAACTGACACCACCCACCAGCCTTTACCGTCTTCATCTACTTCAAACGAGTATTCAGTCAAACCTTTGGACATATATCCATGACTCCAGAGATAGCGCTGCAGGTTATCCCAAAAATACGCACCTGGAGTATAGACATATTTTTGATCAGACACCAGTTCGACCGGACGTTTTGGATCTTCAGCATGGACCTTTACATAACCAGGCACATGCCCGACTGATGTCCACACAGAAAACCCATTATAATCAAGCGGTACAACCCACCAAAGTTCGCCATTGATCTTCTGGCGGGTCATGTATTCATAGGCAACCTTATACTGGCTGCCCAAAGCCTGCTCAGCTTCGCCAAGCTGCTTATCAGCCATGAACATGGCCAGCTTACGCGGGACAATCATAATATGGGCAGGGTCAGCCTGCTGCATATCAGTTGTCCATTCACTGGTCTTTACTTCGCCGATCAGACTATGGTAATCACTGGCGCGGAACATCGGACAGCCCACAAAGTAGGCAACCACAAATGATACAATGCCAACCAGCGGCATAAAAAGCGTCCAGTTTGATTCCCATTGAACTTCATATCTGCCTTGGGAAAGACATGAAATGATTGACGAAATTGTCAAGTTGATAACCACTGCTCCGCCAACAAAGCCAAACAGCATCCAAACAGTTGACGGACAGCCAATGTAGAAAAGCAACCACCACAAAAGAAAAGCAGATCCGCCAAAAACAGCTGAACCCAGCTTATCTTTTTTGTAAATTAGCGGAATAAGTCCAATAATTGTAACTACTAGTGCCAAAAGAAGAGCATACATGCCTTTCCTCCTATTTACCCTTATCCAGGGTTGGTTTGTCAAAAAACACTGCAAATCATTATATTATACTCCTTCCCGTCTGTTTTGTCAATAAAAGTCCTGAATCCGTAATATCCGTAACATTCCGTAGATCCGTAACCTCAATTAAAAAACTGAGTAAAGTTTTACCCAGCTTGATGCCATAATTTGCATTTGATAGCAGGAAATTCAAATACATGAATCAATCTCCCGCCCTTAAAATCGCGCTTGTAATAAGCGTCATTTGATTCTTGCCATAAATTAAATCTTTCTACAAAACCTCTTATCAGCTTTTCTGAAATCCCAAAGTCAGTACATACTTTTAGCTGCCATAGACCCTCCTTGTCTATCTCAGGCGAAATATCAAGTATCATTGACCAATCTGGTTTAATAAAAGCTGGTAAAAGATCTATCTCAAACTTAACCTCATAATACAATCCTTCTCTGGCAGTATCATCTACTGTCACTATCTCATAATCTTCTGTATCATTTCCCATGCTTTGTTCTTTAGCAACTGGAAAATATTTTTCAAGTTCATCTGGAGAACCAAATAATTGCAATATTAAATAATTCTTTTGAACTTTGGTTGCTCTTTTTGTTACCCAATCCCAATTTAGGAATGAGAAACCAACAAAGCTAAAGCCCAATACAGCTAAAAATAATCTACCTGAAAGTATCAGGTCCAGTCCCAATATGATACTGGCAAATGTTACAACAGCTAATGCAAAACGGAGCAGGATTATTTTTTTCTTTTTGAATGCGAAAAGTTCAATCCCTCCACCAATTACGATTGTGATAATGGACAGGTATGTCATTGACATTTGTTTAGCCTCCCATGATCTCCCCCTTTCAAATATGAGTGTAGGTGACGATATAGGCTAAAATATCTATGTAATCTACAAGATTTTTTAATTTTTGTCAAATGCGTTTGCGGCGAACAAAAAAAGGCCTTTTTCACCTTCTTTGCCCTCTCTGCCTTCTCACGCCCTCTTAAGCCTTCTAATCATAATATATAACATCATCCTCATCCTCTTTTTCTCCAAAATATGTATTAAAATAATCATCACCGCCCACAGTTACATACAAGGAGGGGTCAACTTCTCGCAAAAACATTGACGGCTTATTTACAATTTCACCATATTCATAGCTGATTGTTTTAATTGGAAAAGTCATGGCCAGCTCTTCTTTTGCCCTGGTGACTGCCACATAAAAAAGCCTGCGCTCTTCTTCAAGCTGCGCTTTATCTTCCATGGACTTATGATGAGGAAAAGCGCCGTCGCTCAGGCCAATAATTATTACATATGGCCATTCAAGCCCTTTGGCCTGATGAATGGTGGATAAAACAATTTCATCTTTATCCTCTTCTGCCTGAGCCCGATAGCCTTCACTCAGCATTATATCTGCTAAAAGTGTTTCTAAACTGTCATATGTAATAACAAAATTCATTAACTGCCTGATATCATCAATTCGATCTCTATAATTATCAAAAGTGTTTTGCGCATAATCTTTATAATCAACATCCAGAACATATTTAATCATTTTTGAAATATTTCCTTTTTTATCATCCTGTATTTTAATCAATTCCTGAAAAATATGATTTAAATCGCTCCAGCTGGCATCAGCTCTAGCACTGACCTGAATTTTTATTTCTAAAGATTCGCGAAGCGAATCAAACTTCATGATTTTTTTCCAAATTTTTTCTGCGCTCGCTGGCCCAATGCCTTCTCGCATTTTTAATAGCCGCTTCCATGAAATTTCATCTCTAAAATTTTCTAAAATTTTTAAATACGAAACAATATCCTTTACATGAGCTTGTTCAAAATATCTTAAACCACCGCGCACAACATAAGGAATATTTTGTTTGCTAAGTTCAAGCTGCAGTTCTGCTGATTGATAGGTCGATCTGAATAAAACTGCAATATTGCGAAGCTCATTTCCCTTGTCATGAATTTCAATAATTCTATTTACTACCATTCCTGCCTGTTGATAAGCATCTCTGGCTGGAATTAATATGGGCAAAATACCGTCATCCTTATGAGTATTTAAAACTTTTTCATACTGGTCCTTATTATTTTTAATACTTTCATTTGCCAAATCCAAAATTTGCGGAGTACAGCGATAATTGGTTTCTAATTTATATATTTTTGTATTTTCAAACTTTTTTGGAAAATTCAAAATATTTTTTATATCAGCTGCTCTAAATGAATAAATACTTTGAGAATCATCTCCAACAACCAAAACATTATTGTGGTAGCTGGCCAGCTGATGAATTATTTCTGCCTGAATGTGATTTGTATCCTGATATTCGTCAACCAAAATATATTCAAATTGTTTTGCCAACCTTTCCCGCACCTCTGGAAACTTTTTTAAAAGCTCAAGCCATTTGGTTAAAAGATCATCAAAGTCCATTAAGTTTGCCAATTTCTTTTTTTCCTGATAGCTGGCTGCGATTTCATCAATTTTATGACTAATATTTTCTGGATAGCCATAATTAATCTCTGCTATTTCTAAAACTGACTTATGCGTATTAAAAGAATAGGAAATCAACGAATGCACCAGTTCAGCTTTTGGGAAATCATGTCCTTTAGTTTTTATGCCAAAGTCTGCATAAACAGATTTTAATAAAGAAATGCTGTCTTCCTGATCTAAAATATTAAAATTTCTTTCATAGCCAAGCTTGTCAGCATATTTTCTTAAAGTAATGTTTCCAATATGATGAAAAGTGCCGGCCCAAAACTTTTTTGGTTCAAATCCCAAAAGCTTTTTTATTCTTTCAGTCATTTCATTTGCAGCTTTGTTGGTAAAAGTAACTAATAAAATATTTTCAGGACTGACACCCTTTTCAATTAAATAAGCAACCCGATAAACTAAAGTCCGGGTTTTTCCGCTGCCCGCCCCAGCCAACACTAAACTCGGTCCCTTTGCTTCAGTTACCACTTTATACTGTTCGCTATTTAATTCTTTTTTAAAGTTGATGGACATAACACGAATAAATTCCTAATTTCTAATTGATGTCTAATAAATGATTTTAAACCATCCGTAATGATCCGTAAATCCGTAATAGTGTCATTTTACCACTTAAAAATAATAATTCCAATGGTCTTTTTTACATGTTCTTGACAATTTTTTTATATAATATATAATTAATTTTGGCCCTGTTATCCTTAAAGGAGGGGAGGAACAAGTGCCGCAGCAAACCCAAACTTATCCTGAAGGCAGGAGATGTGCCATATGTAAAGCTCGTTTGAGCATTTATAATCCAAAAAATATATGCTATGCTCATCAGGAAGGTAAGTCCATTACCATTTCAGACCAAAGCAGTCATCCTACATCCAGATCAACCAGAGCTGGATCGCCGATAATCAGATCTGCAATACAATTTGACGGATGTTTCTAAATAACTATTAAGATCAATTTCTTAATAGTTTTTTAATATTAAAAAACAGACTTTATGAAGTCTGCTTATGATCTCTAATTCCAAAGTCAACTGGAATTACTTTTTTGTGTAAAATTTTTGACACATCTTTTTGGCTGCAATCAATTCTTCTGCCGCAAACAGAAGTGAATGTGCCATTTTTTTTCATATGAAATCTATCCGAAAGTACTAACCCGTCTTCTCTAACAGTTGCTTCATCTTCAAAGACAAACAAAGTCTCGGTTGGCAGCTCAGCATAGGTCAGTTCATCTTTTGCCACAGTTCCCCTCCTCTTAAGCATCTGTGACTTTGCTGAAACATTTTTTATACTAATATATTTAATAATATTGGTCAAGTATTATAAATAAAAATCCTCGTCTATTTTTAATAACGAGGATATATTATGTCAGAAGGATATCGGAATACGATACCATGGCTGATGATCGTGTTCGATCGGTTGTAGATGGGATGCTTTGAGGAGACTCAACACAAGATCTTCATATGGAAATTCCAGAATTGGAGCAGTGGTCACCACTTTGATCTTAGGTATTTGAGTGTTATTTGGTTTTGGACGGATCTTTCCTCTATTTCTTCGCATTTGCTCAAACGAAGGCTTTTGGCCTTTATCTTCATCCAAGAGACTGGGCACGTCTAGAAGTAAATTTTCTACCCTTACGTCCAATTCTTCAATTCTTTCTGCATTATATTTGAAACGGAAATCACTTGCCAGAAGGCATACAACCTGATAACTTGCTCTGCCATCAGAGTCATAATATTTTTGTGTTGTTGGGATATATCCGTTCGGACATCCCTCAAAACTGTAGACCGAAGGAGCTGCCACATATTCCAGCGGCTTTTTCTCCTCTTGTGCAGAGCATGAAATCATCATGCAAACTGCAAAAATACAGGCCAGCAATGCTCTCATTAACTTCCTCCTTGATAAAATGTTCCTCCAGTCCATCTGGCGAATTTATAATATAACATAAAAAATGTCTTTGTCAAGGAAGGACCACCAACGATGCTGGTAGTTTCTGTCCTGCAGGCTACGCCTGCGATATTTTTTTTGTTTTTATCAACGCTCTGTTCGTTTGTAGCATTGGGGGTCTGGGGGGAAATCCTAAGCCAAGGCGCGCTATACAAACTAGCCACGTCGCATCGCGCATATTTCCCCCCAGTGCTTTTTGCCTACTTTTTGGCAGCAAAAAGTAGGTCGGCGTAAGCCGAAATTGGGAAGAGTCTATCTCATCCCCAAAAAGCTGCGTTGTAAAACAAGGGCAATGCCATTAAACGCACACCCCAGCTGAAGCTGGGGGTTTTTCCCTTTAATAAAAATCAGGCTCCAGGCCTGTTTTGTATAACAATATTTTTTATTAATCTCGCATTGAAAACTCGCAACCACAATAGTTTTGCCGATGAAAATGTTCTTTTTCACACAACTCGCATGATTTTTTAAATCCCTCACCCTTTCTCCAAACATTATCAATAAATTCCACCCCATACATCTCAGCCATTTCATGCCCAATCTCATTTATCATTTCTGCAGGTTTATGCGGACTGATTGTTAAAGTGGTGGCAATGGCATCAAATCCTTTTTCCTGCGCCACTTGCGCAGTTTCAGAAAGCCTTAAAGTAAAATCAACCTCGCATCTTTTTCCTTTTTCAGGTTCTTTTTCAAGCCCTTTAACTTTTTCCAGCCAAGCAGCATGGTCATACTCGCTTTCAATCACTTCAATGCTATATTTGTCGCAATATTTTTTAACTTCATTAAGCCGTAATTCATATTCTTCTTTTGGAAAAATATTTGGATTATAAAAAAATGCAGCTACTTCATAGCCCATTTGTTTTAGCTGTTCAATAACATAGCCTCCGCAAGGTGCGCAGCATGTATGGAGTAAAATTTTTTTCATACCTTAATCTTCTTCTTTTTTCAAAAGCCAGCCTGTCAAAGTCGTCACTACTGTGTACAAAAGCGCTCCCAAAACTGCAATCCAAAATCCGCTGACTTCAAATCCTTTTATAAAGGTCGATACAAACCAAAACATTAATCCATTCACAACTAAATTAAACAATCCTAAAGTTAAAATTGTAATTGGCAAGGTCAAAAGCTTTATCAAGCCTCCCAACGCAGCATTTACAATTCCCAAAACTACAACCAAAATCAAGGCAATGTAAAGCCGATCAACCTCAATGCCAGGCACTAAATAGGCAATACCTAATAGACCAAGAGCATTTATTAGCCATCGTAGAACTAAATACATATTTTATATTTAATATTTAGTAATTAAAGATGCAAGTTTCAGGTTTCACCTCTTACTTTTTATGGCTTTCGCAAGGTTTTTCCAAAAATGCACATCATCTAAACTTTCAAGAAATGCTTCAACATGTTCTCTTATAATTTTTTCATTGGCCATATAAATTAACTTTGCCATCCAGTAATAGACAATCAAGAGCAAAACTATTAAATATAGTATTCCCCAAAACCATTTGTTCATAATCGTCCAGTATGCCACATGAAGTTTAGCTGTTTGAGTATAATATCTGCCATAGTAATCCACAGCTGTTAATTTTACAATATAATCTCCCTTTTCGAATGTTCTTATAAATTCTCTCTGCGTAGTTTTGTATCCATCGCTAAACTCCCAGATATAGCTCATGTCTTGATGTTCTAAATTATTCAGCCTGGGTTCAAAATTAAATGTATTCCAATCAAGCTGATGGGCTCTTAAATAAACATCCCCAAAAGGAAGCCCACTTTCAAATGCAAATATTAAAAAAGGAAGGCAAATTAAAACCAAAAGAACAAGGAAAATAATTTTATTTTTATAAATCATGTTTTTGTGTTTCTCTGTTTTTCTGTCTATTTGTTTTTATGTTTTTCTGTCTTTCAGTTCTTTAGTCTATAAAGCTTTCAGCTCAGTCAAAGCCGCATGAAAACTCCTAATCGCTTTTTTCGCTTGGCTCTGCGACAATTTAAAGTTAGCCTCATGCACAATATTATTTCTTAATTTATGCGCTCCCCATACTTGCCGAAGTTTTGGATATTTATAACAGGCTACTTTGAGACGTTGACCCATAGTCTCACCTGGAAAAACTTTTCCTTTTAAAACAAAATCAAGCAACTTATCCGCTTCTATAATTGCCACCCTCCACATTGCATCACTATTTTTATTAATTAATGTTTCAACTTCCTGCCATCTTTTCTGGATCTGTTCTAAATCTAAAGTATCATCTCTTTTTCTTCTTTTTATAATAACTAAAAATAACCAAATTAAAAAAACTACTATTACTCCTATGAGCAGGTCATACCAAGAGCTTTCCCATGTTATATCAAACATACATTTATCTGTTCTTATGTTTCTCTGTTTTTATGTTTTTCTGTTTTTATGTTTTTCTGTCAAAACGATTGTTCAAAATGATGAGCAATTCTTAAAATATTTGCTTCATCAAAATAATTGCCATAAATCTGCAAACCAGTTGGAAATTCACCTGGACCATTCATTGGCACACTGATTGCTGGCAAACCTGCCACATTTGCTGAGACAGTAAATACATCTGCCAAATACATTTGCATAGGATCATCTGTTTTTTCTCCAATATCAAATGCAATAGTCGGTGCTGTAGGCATTGCAATAGCATCAACTGATTTATATGCTTTATCAAAATCATGTTTTATTAAAGTCCTTACTTTTTGCGCTTGCTTATAATATGCATCACTATATCCTTCAGATAAAATAAAAGTTCCCATCATAATTCTTCGCTTAACTTCATCACCAAAACCTTTTTGCCTGGTTTTCAAATACATATCTTGCAAATCTTTTATTTCTTTTTCACGCAATCCAAATTTGACTCCATCATATCTAGCTAAATTTGATGAAACTTCTGCTGGCATTAAAATATAATAAGCTGCCAGGCTGTGTCTGGCACTTGGCAAATCAATTTTTTTTATTTTTACCTTTAGCTGTTCTAAAAGTTTTAAAGCCTTTGAAAAATCTTCTGCCACATCATGATCAAGCCCTTTTAAAAATTCTTCACCAGGCACTCCAATCTTTAATCCTTCTAATGACTGATCAAAATTTTCTAAAAAATTATCTTCTCTGTCAATTGAAGTAGAATCAAACCTATCATCACCACTAATTACTTGTAATAAAATCGCCGCATCTTCCACTGACTTGCAAACAGAGCCTATCTGATCAAAACTTGAAGCCATAGCCATTAAACCATGTCTGGAAACTCTGCCATAAGTTGGTTTTATGCCAACAACTCCGCAAAAGGCTGCTGGCTGCCTGATTGATCCACCTGTATCAGATCCTAAAGCTGCAATGCACTGATCATCAGTCACTGCTGCTGCGCTGCCACCAGAAGATCCGCCAGCAACTTTTTCTAGATTAAACGGGTTTTTCACCACTCCATATGCTGAATTTTCAGTTGAAGAACCCATAGCAAACTCATCCATGTTTGTTTTTCCTAAAAAGATGATACCTGCTTCTTTCAATTTATCAATCACTGTGGCATTATACGGCGCTTTATAATTTTCTAAAATTTTTGATCCTGCAGTACAAACAAAATCTTCAATTAAAATATTATCCTTAATGGCTAAAGGAATTCCTTCTAACTTTTTCAAAGGCGAATTTTTTTTAATTTTCTCATCAATCTCTTTTGCCTGCTCTAAAGCGCTTTCTTCCATTACGCTAATAAAGGCATTAACCTCTGGCTGCCTTTTTTGTATTTTATCCAAACATGCCTGCACTAATTCTGTACAGGTAAATTCTTTATCTTCAAGCCCGCGCTTAGCTGATTTGATTGTAAGTTTATTAAGCATGAAATTAATTATTTTGTTTAAGCAAGATAAACAATATATGAGGGAGATCTTTTTTCCTTTTTGTAATGCAAAATTACTTTTTGTCTTTTCAGTTTATCTAACAACTTTATTGTAAATTGTTTTATCACCCCAGTACCTCTACCAGTAATTATACGCACTGTTTTTAATTCACTTTTTTCACAATCCTTAATAAATTTCTGAATCTCTCGTTCTGCGTCTTCTTTATAATGTCCATGTAGATCCAGCGTGGCTTGAGGATTTGGATATTCTTTTAATAATGCTCCCACTGGCTTTTCTTCCACATCACAAGCCTTTTTCTGTTCTAAAACTCTTTCAAAATCAGTTGAACGTAAATTTTCCTCTAATAATTTTTCAAAATCATCACCTTCCATAATATTTATTGAAATTATAATATTACTTCTTTCCTTTCATAACACCTGGCACCTTTATCTGTTCACCCTCAACCTCAGGCGCTTCTCGCATAATTTTTTCAGTAGAATAAATCAAATGCACCTCATCATTGCGAACCACATTTTTTAAACCAGTTATTTGTGAAATCTGCTCAATCTGTGTCAAATCAAGCGCTTTTATTTCTTCAAAATACTTAAAAATATCTGAAATTTGTTCAGTATATTTGGCTTTTTCCTCATCAGTTATACCTAATCTGGCCAATTCTGCCACTTTTTCTACTAAATCTTTATTAATCATATATTGAATTTAATATAAACTCATAATAAAATTACACATACTTTTTCTATGTGAATTTACTCTTGAATTATATCATAAAATCATAAAAAATGCTCTAAATTTGATTTATTTTTAATTTCTCATTTTAATAAAAAAAACCCAGATCGCTTAATTTAGCAAAATATATTCAAATCAAATTAAAATCCTTGACTTTTAAAAAAAATTATGCTAGGATATTTAATCATGCTGCGAACAGGAAATTGTTTGCTATAAAGTAAATAATTTCTTGTTCACAACAACCAAACACATCATTTTAGGAGATACTGATGAAAAATCCGAAAACTCCGTCTCAGGCACTTCGCCGAATCAAAGAAATCAAGGGTAGAATTTCCACGCTGACCATGCGCGTTCGTCAGAGCGTGTGCTGGGAAGGTGAGGATAATCCTACCTTTGAGTTCAAGGCAGTGCTTGAACAGCGTCAAGAGCTGGTGGCAGAGCTGGTTTCTCTGAAGACTCGTCTGATGAGGACCAACTGCTCAGCCACACTCGAGTTCGAGGGCAGCACTCTGACCATTCAGGAAGCAGTTTTCCTGATGGCTGAGATGAAGGGAGAGCTTGAGCTCTACTCCAGTCTCAGAATCTCAGAGGGCGTGCGTAAAGAACACGCGGGGCATGATCCGAACACTGGCCGGATGATCTTCGATGACATCAAGCTTCACTCAGCAATGAGGGAGATTGAGCGACTCGAAAAGGTCGAAAAGCTCGAGGAGCGGATCAGTCAGCTCAACGACGCTGTGGAGAGCGCCAACCACCGGACCGATCTCGTTGAGTGAGGTCTAGGTTGACCATTTGGAGCTTGGCAGCATGTTTCAGATTTTCTAGAGTCAAAAGCAGATGGACAAAAATCCTTTTGGATAACTGTCTTGAAGCTGCTGACAGGGTGTGCAAAAGTTTATCAATTGCCTGACCAATGGCGATTGAAGACTGCAATAAAATTATTTATTGCAATGACAACGACAGCGACGCTGGGCAAAGATTATTATATCCGCCTCAGAGTTCAGGACTCAGATGGTTAGGATTTAGTAATTAGAGCTTAAAGCTGAGCTGTTAGCACTCAGATAGCACCCACTGGATTTGATGAAACTGCTGCCTTGCTCCATCCCTTTAACATTAACCCCAGTCATACATTATGGCTGGGCTCTTTTTTTTAATAAATTAAGCAGGCCTTGGCCTGTTTTGCAAAAATCAATATTTTCTAATAATTAATAACTTTAATTTACAATAAATTACCATTTAAAAACAAGCTACATTATTCGTAATTTCTCCACACTTTTTCCACTAACCCTCCTCTTCGTAATTTACCTAAATTTAGCTTAAAAACTCTATTTTTCCATTGACTTTTTGTAAAAAATATGATATAATACAATATTCAAGAATGGAGGGAGAATCTTTAGACTTGGACCTCTCTTTTTGAGAGGTTTTTTTCATAGTCATTTAAACCCAAGTGGGAGGATAAATAATGCATCAAAGAAACAACCAGAAGTCCGCATTCATAGCCCCTATCACATTTGGCATCGGACTGATGATCTCAGCGGTCATGCTCACCTACTATGCCAATGATGGCCATGAACAGTCCCTTCAGTCAGCAGCTGCGGTAGATGACGATCTCTATGGTTGTCTGGACTCCAGCGACTGCGAAATAGGAGAATTCTGCCATTACGGCCAGTGCATGGAAGACTACTGCCGATCTGACCTGGACTGTTCAGAAGGCATGATCTGCACAGATGCGCAGTTCTGCGCTCCTGGACAGCGAGAGCCTGAATGCATCACTGACTCTGATTGCGGAGATAACGAATTCTGTTTTGACAAATTCTGCTCGCGCTACGGCGCAGATGAATTCACCTGTCAAGACGATTCCTATTGTTTCTCTGACGAATGGTGCTGGCATGGTATCTGCACTCCAAACGAGTACACGCCTGACCAATCCTTCCTTCTCTAACCCAACCGCGCACCTGCAGTTGGGTTCCCAGACTTGTTTGGTAATTATACTAAATAAATCTGGGAGACTCATTCCTTTGGCCGGCTTTTGAAGCGGGCATTTGGAGAAAACAGGAATGATGAAAGCTGAACATGTGATTTGTTGGATGTTTGCAATGGCAATGCCTCTCGGTTTTGCTCTGAGCGCAATCTCATTGCTCATTAAACATCTATTCACTCCCCTTCTTTCAGCAGAACTTTTCAGCGCTTGTGTGCTTACTGTGCTGGTCGGACTTCCCATTGCCATTTTCTGTGGTCGTGTGCTGTATCTCGACTATAAAAAGGAGCTTAAGTACATAACTACAAAATACACAGCAAATGATTCAGTTGGCACGAAGCTCTAAAATCAATTCTTTGCGTTCTGCTGCACTTCCGTTATAGGCTCTCCGAAATTACCCCAACCGCACACCTGCAGTTGGGTTCCCATCTTTGTTTGTTAAAAAATAATAGGCAAAGATGGGATAAGCAGTTTTTACAATCATTTTTTCCCAGATATTTCTGGGGGAAGGAAAGCAAGCATGAAAAAGATGTTTGTTATTGCTCTGATTCTGTTCACGGTCAATTCCTGCAACTACGAAAGAGCAGAAGAAATTAGCAATGAAAATGCGCTCAAGCTACCCGTACCCACCAAAGTAAACTACCTTCACGGAAAGCCCTACATCACTCTGGGTGACAACGGCGCTGTGGAATTCTGCGATGGCGCAGACAACGACAATGACGGCCTGATCGACGAAAGCGATCCCAGCGAAGGCACGGCCTGCGTTGCCCAGATGGTGATCGATGACAATGTCGTTCATGTCCAGGGCACCCTTTCCTGTTGGGTTGGCACGCTCAAGTGCTCCCTACTGGAAATCGAAGAATGCCAGCAGATGGAGGAAATCCAGGATAACAACCTGGACGACAACTGCAACGGGTTGGTGGACGAAGGCAACGAATGTCAGACAGACGACGATTGTTACTTCGATGTCACGTACGCTGACGAATTCTGCGCCAAAGGATTCTGCATGATTCACCGCTACACCTATGGCATTTACTTCATTCGCGGAGTCGAGCGCTACTGTGAGACCGACGATGACTGTCCGGCCATCTCTTTCTGCTACAACATCGGTGATACCGAATACGCTGGTGCCCTGACCGGCACTTGCAACATGGAGCAGGGCAGATGTGAAAAACCGGAAAGCCACGAACAGTGCCTCGGGCACTGTCAGTGCGTCACCGGATGTTCTGAAGGAATGTGCAATCCGATGAAGCTGAACGAGCTCTGTACGGTCAACCTGCCTGAGTAATCCTTCCCTTTTACCCAATCAAACATCTTTGATTGGGTTCCCAGATTTGTTTAGCATGAAATATTAGGCAAATCTGGGAACATAGTTTGACCTTTCTACATACCTTTGGAGACTTATCATGAAGATCACATCCCCGAATTGGGATGAAAAAAATGGCGTCTGCCTCAAGCATGAACTTCCCTGTATCCCCTGTCCAGCCTGTTTGGCTGGCGAGGGTGACGAAGATCTGGAGTTCGTGCTCACCGAATCAGATTGGGCAGCTCTGGATTGGGATCCAGACCTTCGCCCGGAAGATCTGATTCCGGCCAACATCACCAATCCCACCATTATCTAGTGGCATAACTAGAAAATTCCTGCCTTTTAACCCAACCGCGCATCTGCAGTTGGGTTCCCATCTTTGTTTGTTAGAAATAATAAGCAAAGACGGGAAGTACCTTTGGTATCTTAACGACAGGAGACTGAAATGGACAGATCTGAAAAGTTGCAACTACTCTGGGTCACTTTAATGTGTATTTTCGGAGCTCTAACCATGACATCTCTTCTGGCTCTTACTATGTATGCCAGCGGAGATCTACCCAAAGAACACATTGCTGCTCTCATCATTCACACAGTCATCGTAGGTCTGTGTGCACCAGCAACTGCACTGCTCGGCATCCGTGTATCCCGAAGCAGGCGCACCAATACCTTCTAGTTTATTACCCAATCGCACTCCTGCAATTGGGTTCCCATCTTTGTTTATTAAAAAATAATAAGCAAAGACGGGAATAATTCCGAATTTATAACAAAGGCAAAGGAGAACTGATGAACACTGACCTGGTTCTTCGCCTGCTCGAGCTGCTGATCCTGCTGGCCATTATCATTACGCCAGGCGGTACGCTTCTCATTCCTGCACAATTAGGAGTGAGAAAATACAGGAATCAGAGGCTTCAGAACATTCCCGCCCAAAAACCTGCCCTTTAATCCAATCAGCAAACCTGCTAATTGGATTCCCAGCTTTGTTTGGCATTAATGCTTAATAAAACTGGGAAAAGTTCAATTACAATCAAATCATTTTTCCCCAAGACGGGGAGGAGGACACGATGACCACCATTTTCAAAAGCATGTTGATCTGTGCAGTGATTGGTGTTGCCAGCTGCGCTGGGAGTGAAAGCATCAAGCTTTCCAATGACTGTCGTACAGACTATGACTGTCCGGAGAACTCTTTTTGTTCTTCTAGCGGTCAATGTCTGGAAAAAATGGAAGGAACTGCTGTCCCAGTCTATATTCAAACGCAAAATATGCGTAGACCTGGAGACAATCGTCTGGACCTGTGCGACGGCCAGGACAATGACAATGACGGATTTACTGACGAAAATGATCCCAATGTGATGCAGGATTGCATTGCACTGGTGATGATCGAAGGTAATCTGGTACATGTTCAAAGTCATCTGGCCTGTAGTTCAATGGGCCTTGTCTGCGCTACTCCGTCAATCGAGACCTGCCAGTTGAATGCTGAAGTCTGTTCCAATGGACTTGACGACAACTGCAATGGTCTCGAGGAAGAAGGCTGTAACAATTCCGAACCTGTCGATAACGACAAGGACAATGACGGATACAGTCCTGCTGACGGAGACTGTGATGACAACAACCACAATGTCAGTCCTGCAGCAATCGAATACTGCGATAGCATTGACAACAACTGCGACGGTCAGACAGATGAGAGCGATCCGCAAGAAGGTTTGTTCTGTATAGATCTGACCACCATCAATGGAAACGTTGTTCCAGTTGTCGGTCTGTGGGCATGCAAACCTGCCAGTGATATTCGCTGCGAATTCAGTCCTGAGTTGTGTAGAAATTACGAAATTTGCGACAACGGACTGGATGACACATGCAACGGTGTCATTGACGATGGCTGTGACCAGTCAACAGTCTCTTCTGACTGCGACGACAATGATCCCTGCACGCACGACGTACCGACCTCTGACGGGGTCTACCTGTGGTGCACGCATATCATGATCTGTGATGAGGACGGCGATGGCCAGGTAAATAGCCAAAACGGCGGAGCTGACTGTGATGACAATGACCCCTCTGTTGGCATGTGGTTCCAAGAGCTCTGCGACGGTAAGGACAACGATTGCGACAGTCTTGTGGACGAAGGGTGCTGTCCTGAAGGCTATCAGCTGATCGACGATGCATGTTTTCCGATCGAACAAGGCGTTCCCTGCAACGGCGGATATGATCCGTATGTTGGGAGCGAATGCGAAATCGTCTACTGTCTTCCATCTGAAAACAGCGAAGTTTGTGAGGAAACTGTACTTCAGGGATCATGGATCTGCGGCATTGATGGATATTTCATCTGCCAGGCAAATCCCAATACCTGTACTGACGACTACTACATGTTCATCTCAGCAAACACACCTTCTGGTATGAGTGTTCCCAGTATAGAAATGAAACTGGCTGAGCTCTGGATCGTAGCTATGTCTGATGATATGTATGTGGATTCGCTCACCTTCAATGTAGCTTCATTGGTTTCCTACCCTGATAACAACGATGAAACATGGGTTTTGCGAGATAAGGCTACTTCTGAAGTGATCGCCCTGGAAATCCAAGACATCACAGGCGATGAAAATGGCCAGGTGGAATTCATTCTGAATCCACCCGCTTTCATTGCCAAAACCGATGAGTTGGTAGTCGAAGTCTATGCAGACACGACTGAAATGTCCTTCAATGACATGATCCAGCTCTACACGCCAAACCCCTGCGGAGATGACATCTACGCTGGCGCCCTGCTCTTCTAGAACTCCTTCCCTAATACCCAATCAAGCATCTTTGATTGGGTTCCCATCTTTGTTTGTTAAAAATAATAAATAAAGATGGGGTTTCACTGCAAAAGGAGGAAGAATGAACGAAAGGAACAAATATTTAATTTGCCTTTTGTTTTTAAGCTTTCTGATTATCCTAATGCTGAC
>Ga0180437_10003662_pt1 | contig 22615 bp, 16 predicted proteins | sample SS_ome_4_FD_132410 | JGI IMG/M metagenome (GOLD analysis project Ga0180437, IMG submission 132410) | Hypersaline lake sediment archaeal communities from the Salton Sea, California, USA - SS_3_D_1 metaG | ecosystem: Environmental > Aquatic > Non-marine Saline and Alkaline > Hypersaline >...
GCCGGGACATTACCCGAAACACGATGACTGCCAAACATACTCCGGAAACCCAAATCCAGGTCGCATACCGCCCCACGGGTCCCGGTCCGAGTGCACGCGATTGTTATGCCTTCCCCTCTTCTTCATACACTCTCTTACCCATACTTATGATATTCTCGACCGAGTAGCCAACACTCTCATAGAAGCCGATGACTCCAGAGTTTGTACCACGCACCTGCAAGTTGATCTTAAGACAACCCAGTTCTTTCAACAGTTGCTCAAGACGCCGGACAAGTGCAGTCGCAATACCACGTCGCTGATGCACCGGGTCCACGGCTAAGGCGTAGAGCCAGCCGCGATGACCATCGAATCCGCCCATCAGCGTTCCAACCACGGCACCATTCACAACGGCGACGAGGAAGAGCTCGGGATCCTTTGCCATCTTCATGCGGATCGCCACAACCGGGTCATTGTGTGGCGCGGGGTCGGCTACCGTCTTGCCCCACAGCTCAACAACTTCCGATTCATCCTGAGAACGGTAAGGTCGAATATCCATGTCTATCTTTTTTGGCATAACGGTTCGCGCATCAGCGGCTTCAGCCCGCTGAATGCGCCGGTTATGTCCTTTACTTCAGAAGGCCTACAAGCAAGTAAGATTCTCTGGCGTCCTCGTGAACGGGATAAGGCCATTTCTCGACGGTAAATCCCGTTTCGACCATAAGGTCAACCCATGTTTGTATGGGGAATAGACCCGTAATATGTCGGTCTTGTTCAATGCGGAGCCCGTCGTTCTCACGGATCAGGTAGAACATGATTGATTCAATGGTTGTGTCATTCGGGTCCGGGTCGTGGATATACTCGATGTGGGTAAGTTCCGTACGGTCGTTCGAGCGTGTACTGTGCGACACGCTCGGGCCGTGAAACGTCTCCCGAAAGTAGTCCGGGGCCGTTACAAACACTCCGTTTGGCTCGAGATGCGCGACCGCAGTGGCCAATGTTCGCCGCAAATCGTCCTCAGTCAACACGTAGCTGATTGCGTCATGAATCAGAACCGCTTTGAACTTCTTGCCCAACCGCACGGTTCTCATGTCGCCAACATGATGCTCGACCGTTGGGTTAAGGCGTCTTGAGTTTTTGAGCATTTGCTCCGACAAGTCGACCGCAGTCGCCTGAAATTCGGAAGTGAGGTGGGATAGGTTGTTGCCGCCGCCCACGCCAAGTTCGAAGATTGCATGACGCCCGGGACCGAGTTTCGCGCGGAGAACGTTTTTCCAATAGCGGGCCTCGTCTGCGTAGTCTTCAGGGGCACTGATGAGAGGCCACAGATAAGCCAACTCGTCATACATGCGGTTGACGTCCATTGCCCTTCCTCTGCCTGCAAGCGACATAACAACGGTTATATAGTTTCTTCATAACACCTTTGGGCCGCTCGATTGCGGTATAAGACCCCTCCGGCAATGTTGGCCTAACGCCTGTACTTGCAACGCATTAGGCCATGCTCTGCACTGCACGCAGGGGTATATATGGTTTCTGTATAATACCCCTTCGTTCTCCGCTCTACAAATCGTCCACGGGGCTCCTGACGCCCTTGCCGCCCCGGTTCAGAACATGAGTGTAGATCATGGTGGTCTTCACGTCCTTGTGGCCGAGAAGCGCCGGGATGAGTAATGATGGCAAGATTGGTGTTGACCGTGCGGGGGAATGCTCGTACTATGGCCGCGAACGCGCTCGAGCGGGCTAGAGCGAGGTCTTCATGGGGATTTCATACAAGGAGAGAACATTCTGATGCAGCGTCTCGAAAACGCGCCTTTTACCTTGCAGTACACGTTCCGTCAGTATGATGGATGCGAGCCCGTCGCCGAGGTGAGTCGGCGGATGACCGTTGTCTCGTCATTTGCGGACGAGGTCGATTTCGGCGGCGCGCGCTGGCGGGTCGAGCTTGCTTGGTGCGCGACGCCACAGGACGCGGACGGCTTGGTGTGCGAGGTGCAGGTTACGGCGCTCGGGGGCGACGCGGACAACGTTTCGTTCGCCGTTGAAGCCGTCTGGGAAGACTGGTCCACGGGCCACTACGTCATGTTGCCCGCCGCCGTCTATGCCGGAAACCGGTTCAAGGGCCGGCGCATCGTTTATCCGCCGGTTCCGGAAGACGCCGCCAACATGGGACCCGATGCGCCGCCGCTTATCAGCGACATCCCGAGGCTGAATATCGGCCCGGGGCCGTCGCGCATCCAGCTTACGGCCGGCGAAATGGCGACGCCGGCAATCTGCATCCGAGACCCGAATCGGAACCTGGGTTTCGTGTGGCTAACCCACCAGCAAACCGCCAAGGGTGACGCGGGGTTCCGCATCGCGGAGAGCGAAGACCGCACGCGCGCCGTCGTTTCGTTGATGGCGCCCATGGTCCGCGAGGAATCTGTGTACGGCAACACGCGAATGGACAACCCCTCGGACGACTGTGGCGCAGATTTCCACTCAGGCGATTGCCTCGAGTTTGCTTTCCACCTCCACTGTTTCGCCGCAGAGGACATCCCGGCGTTGTTCGCACGGTTTTTCGCGCTGCGCAAGACGATGACCGGCCCTACTGCGTACGTGCACCAGATCCCGTGGTCCGCGGCGTTCCGAATCCAGGAGGACGAGTACAATGCGCGTCGCTGGAACGACGAGTTCGGCCACTATGCCGTCGGGCTGATGCAGGGCCGGTACGACGACTGGCAGATCGGCTGGGTCGGAGGCATGATGGCTACGTATCCGATGCTGTTTCAAGGAAACGCGCTGTCGCGCGAACGTGCGCGACGCAACTTCGACTTCGCCTGCACGACGCAAGCCGAGGCCGGGTTCTTCTGGCCGGTGCACTCGAATGGCCGTTGCATCGGCGATTACTTCCGTAAAGACGACGGCGGCAACTGGCTGCTGGTGCGGCGGATGGGCGACGCGCTCTACTTCTGGTGCAAACAGCTCGCGCTGCTCGAGGCGCAGGGCGCATCGGTTAAACCCGAGTGGCGCAAAGCCCCGCGCCGGCTCGCGGAAGCACTCGTGAACGTATGGAACAAGCACGGGCAACTGGGTCAGTTTGTCGACCTACACACGGGAGACGTGCTCCTGGGCGGCTCCACCAGCGGGGCCATCGTGCCGGCCGGACTGGCATTGGCGGCCGACGCTTTCGATGCGCCCCAATACATCGAGACCGCGCAGGCCATCGCGAGCCGCTACTACCGCGACTTCGTGTTGCGCGGCTACACGTCGGGCGGCCCCGGCGAGGCGTTGCAGGCGCCGGATTCGGAGTCGGCGTTCGGGCTACTGGAGTCCTTTGTCATGTTGTACGAAGCCACCGACGATATCCGATGGCGCGACTACGCCGAGGCCATGGCGCATCAATGCGCCACGTGGTGCGTGAGCTACGACTTCGCTTTCCCGCCCGAATCCGAGTTTGCCCGGCTCGGCATGCGGACCACCGGTACGGTGTGGGCCAACGCACAGAACAAGCACAGCGCGCCCGGCATCTGTACGTTATCGGGGGATTCGCTGTTCAAGCTGTTCCGCGCCACGGGCGACCGGCGGTATATCGAGCTGCTGCGCGATATCGCGCACAACCTGACGCAATACATGTCCCGCGCCGACCGGCCGATACGGACGCGGCTGGGGCTCCCCGGCGACCGCGACGCGGCGCCGGTGCATCCGCCCGGATACATAAATGAACGCGTGAACACGGGGGACTGGGAAGGCAAAACGAACGTCGGCGAGATCTTTTTCGGGCCGTGCTGGCCCGAGGTCACGCATCTGCTGACCGCCGTTGAAGTCCCGGGGCTGTACATCCAACACGACACGGGGTTCCTGTGGGCCTTCGACCACATCGACGCCGAACTCATTGGAGGCGGGGACGAGGAACTGGTCGTGCACGTGACCAATCCGACGCCGTTCGACGCCAACGTCCGCCTCTTCGTTGAATCCTCCGCAGACGCCAAACGGCCTCTTGGGCAGAACGCGCTCCGGGACCGCCCGCTGTTCCACGTCGCTGCCGGGGCCGCCGTGGTGCTGCTCGTCAACAGACGCGACGGCGCCGTATCTTTCAAATAAGGTCCTCAAAGAACATCAGCTCCGACCTCGAGGCCGAGCCATAAACGCGGGAATAAACAGGTCTGTCCATAGCCCCTACCTCTATACTTTGAGAGCCGGCATGCGTTATGCTCTGATAATCAATGCCCCTACCTATGTGCCGCATTTTGCTACTAAGCTAGCGAAGCACTTGAGCCGGGCTGTCTCTTCCTCGCTCCAGTCATTCCACAGCTGCTGATGGGTTGGGCAGTAGAAGGCTATGTATCGGCCCTCTTTCACGGCATAGGTGTACAGATTCTGAGTAGGACCCCTTCTGGGGAGAAGCCCCAAAGTAGCCTCCGCGCTCATTGTCGGGCTGTATGCGCTAAAGAGCATTACACCGTTCACTCCAGATAGAGTACGCGGCCGCAATTCGAGGGTTTTCGGTGTGCCTGTCTCTTTATACGTACAGTCATACTCATGGCCGCTTGTGCCGAAATGGTGGGGACCCGATAGCTGGGTATAGAAACGGCATTCCGCAGGTTTACCCTTGGGGCAACGGAGCGTAAGTTTGCCCCTTTCAAAAGCACCGAACAGAGAGACAAAACTGGCTTCAGAAATGGTGTCCACCCACGTGTCAATGTCGAAGGACTTCCAGTTCTCGTGGGTGGTGGGCCAGAATACTCTAAGAAGGCTGGCCTGTCCCAGGACTTCGAGCCCATCGTAGTTTAGAGCGTCGCCGGTGGCCAAAGTCCAAAATCTCTCAGTGTTGTTGCTTGTTCTGAATCGTAGAAGGTCAAACCTAGTCCCATTGATGTTGTAGCATCGGTATTCTTCCGGACCCTCATCACGTGATACTATCGGTTTGAGGTGATCATAAACCGGGTCGTCAAGAACTACGAGCTTTCGAAGCGACATGTAATGGGTAGTGTGGCCAAGCGTGAACACCAGCGCGCCAATTGAAGAGGCCGGATCCGGTCCCTTCAGCCAAGCCACCTCGACTCGTCTTGCATTGGGGAAGCCAGAGATTAGCGCTCGGGCCTCATACTCACCCACAACCGGCTCTGCCCAGGCCAGCGGGCCACTCCTGTGATGTTCGGTGTCGTGGTGCGTGCCGGACAGCCCGATAGGGCGTGGCTCCATCAGGCAAGCGACGAGGTTTTCCTTTTCTTCCTTGGGGAACAAGCCATGGTCCTTGTATTTCGCAGCGTCGTCAGCGCGATCACGGACTATCTGGAGGAGTTGCTCGATGGCTTTTGAGTCGAAATCTGTTTTGAAGCCAGCATTTTTGAGCGTGGGCAGTAGTCTGCGTACTTCCGAGATGTTGGAACGAAGGTCCTTCTCATAATCTGCAATGTTCTCGGCGAACCTTTGCAGATCGTAGTTGTCTGCTTTGAGCCACTCCGGTACGGTGGATATTGAGCCTATGATGGCGTTGTAGCGTGAACGACTCATCTGCCACTCGCGGACTCTGTCGAACGGCGATATGAGGTTCCGTTCTATACAAAGCTCGTTCGGGTTGCGGACAGTTCCGCTATCCTGTCGGTTTTTCTGTTTCTTTGCGGGAGGGCGTGGGTTGGTGTTGTGCATCGGATCTACGGCGTAGGAATCGCTACCAGTATTGGTTTCCATTGATATAGACGGTTGCCAATCAGCAGACTGGCGTTTGGAACAGGAGATGAGAATGGTGCCAAAGCTCCCCAGGAATATGAGAAGGCAGACAGCTAATATGTACGACGAAGACGCGGACTGGGGTGGCCTGCATAACACCGTGTCTATGTCCTTGGCGTAATGGCTTGCCGTAAGCTTGGACACAAGTCCGTGTGCCTTTCACATAATCCGTCCTTTAGTTTGGGGATAGCACATGGCATTGTCAAGGAGCCGAATCAAGCCATTTAAGATCTTACCGGGGATGAGTTCTGCGGGCTGGGCGGATATCGTCGGGAATATGCCATCTCACTTTTGAGACAGCCGGCGGATAGTCCCACGCCGGGGCGGGTATTTCAGGGACCCCTATTAAAAATGCTGTTACACTGATTTCTGCGCGATAAGTCAATTCAATACCCCTTGTTTCGCGTGCGGATTCAAGTGTCAAGTGCATTTGTGGGTTCTAGAAGGGCATCACGTCGCGGCGCTACATCGTTTCTCTATCGGCGGGTTTGCCCTCCGTTGAGCGTCTTTGGCTGTGTCTCTCTTGATCCGGCTGTTTTCTTTCTTGACATCTGATAATTTATTCAGTATAATGTTGTGTGGACTTGGGAGCTGGGAGCCCCGGTTGGCTGGACCGTACCTTGTAAGTGTTTGTATGACATACGGTTGCGCCCGCGGTCTTGGGGCGCGGCGAGTCCCACGGTATTGGGAGGGTGTTGCGGCATGAAGATGAATGAATTGATCCGATATGGTGTTCCGCCGGAGATTATTCAGCTCTGGCGTGAGCGTGAGAGCGAAATCTTATTGCCGTTGCAGGAGATGGCTATCAAGCGTCATGGGCTGTTTGGCGCGAACGGGTGCGGGGCCACGACCACGGCCCCGCACCAGAACTTTCTCATCCAAGCCCCGACCAGTTCCGGAAAAACCTTTATCGGCGAGATGGCCGCCATCGAGACAGCGCTCCGGCAGAAGAAAGTAGTGTATCTCGTCCCATTGAAAGCACTTGCGGAAGAAAAGTTTCTTGATTTTGATGAGAAATACACGCCATATGGCCTCCGCGTAATCATCTCGAGTCGCGACCATCGCGAGTTTGATCGCCACCTCGAGGACGGCGATTTCTCGATTGCGGTGGTGGTCTATGAAAAACTGTCGCAACTTCTTGTGCGACGGCCTGAACGGCTGCATGAAATCGAATTGGTTATCGCGGACGAATTGGAACTCCTGTCCGACCCGGATCGCGGCGCAGCCGTCGAGATCCTCCTGACGCGACTTTTGCAGACCTCTTGCCGCATCATCGGACTTTTAGCGGTTGTTGGCTGCGCCGACAAGCTGGCCGAGTGGATGAAAGGCGAGCTGCTGTTTTACGAGCGGCGCCCCGTCGAGCTGCGGTATGGCGTGCTGCATGCAGGCGTTTTTCGCTATCGCACCTATAACGAGTGTTCCGAGGGTGAAGAGTCGCTTATTGACGCCCATTCCGATTCGGCTTGGGAACAGCTTACCGTGAACCTCTGCGCGTTTGTCGAGCGGGGCGAACCGTGTCTCGTGTTTGTGAAAGCCAAGCACGAGTCTCGGCGGGGGGCCGAACTGCTGGCGGGACGCGTTAATCTTCCCGCCGCCGTCCACGCCATCGAACGGCTGCAAAGACTTGAACCCACCCGCTCGCGGGACGGCTTGGTAGAAACACTTCAGAACGGCGTCGCGTTCCACAACGCCGACATGTCCCGCGAGGAACGGCACATAGTCGAGGAGGCCTTTCGCGCGGGCGAAGTCAAGGCCATCGTTTCAACCAGTACGCTTGCCATGGGCTTGAACTTGCCTGCCCGAAACGTGTTTATCGCCTCGGATAAATGGCGCTATGACCGCCGGTTCGGCATGCCGTGGAAAACGCCCATCCTGCGCGCCGAATACGAGAGTATGGGGGGGCGGGCCGGCCGCTACGGCGCCGGGCATGAGTTCGGCCGCTCGATACTGGTCGCCACGACGCCTTTTGAACAGGAAACCTTGTGGCGACGATACGTCGAAGGCGAGTGTGAACCAATTGCGCCCCAGATCGCCCGCGGCCCCCTCGAGAATCACGTGCTCCAACTTGTCGCGTCGCGATCGTGCCGAAGCGAAACCGAACTCCGCGATTTCCTCGAAGGTTCGCTTACGGGGCAATGGGTGTGGCGGGAATCCCTTTCGATCGAGGAGGTGGAATTTCGCATTCAGTCGGCGGTCAACCGGACCATCGATTCGGGCGCATGTGCAAAGACGCCGGACGGTTGGCTCGAAACCACGCCGCTCGGCGCCGCCATCGCCGCCAAAGGCATCACCATCGCCACGGCCCAGGACCTCGAGCACTGGATCGCCGAATCCGAAACGCGGATCTGGCGGCCCATAGACCTCCTCTTTGCGGTAGCCATGACCCAAGACGGCCGGATGGTTCAGTTTTCACTCACGTCGCGCGAGTACGAGCACGCGGACTATGCCGGACGGCTGAGGCGGCTTACCGACGGCGACGACATCGGCGCCGACGTTCCACTCAACCGGCTCCGCAACTGCAATCTTATGCCGTTTTTCGAGGAGGTCCGCGCTATCAAGGTTGCCTTGTTGCTCGACGAATGGATCGAACATGCGGCCCTTGCGGCCCTTGAAGAGCAATTCCATACGATGAGCGGGCAGATCGTCGCTGCGGCCGAGCAGATTAGCTGGCTGGCCGACGCGGCCGCCGCAATCGCGTTGGCTCTTGGCGCCCGGAAAGCGTTCATCGAGCAGATCAGGACTTTATCTGAGCGTGCGGCGCGCGGGGTCTCTGAAGACGTTCTGCCGCTGGCCCGCGCCGTTCCCGGTTTGACCCGCAGGGCCTTACTCGGCCTGGCTGCCGATGGGTTGCATACGCCCTGCGCCATCTCTCAAGTCGACGTCCGAAAACTCTCCCGGTGGATGCCGAAAGAAGACGTGCGCCGCCTGAAGAACTGGGCCCGCCGCAGCATCAACGATTCGGAGAAAGAGCAGGCAAACGCACACCCGCCGGCAACCGTGTTGGTTGTTGATGACAAACATCCCGGCCAAGTGCTTCTCGATGGCGCGCCGATTCGGCTGCAGGAGAAACAGTATCGGCTCATTCGAGCACTCGCCGAACGGCCGGGCGAATGCGTACCGTATGAAACCATATATCAAGCCGTCTGGGAAGACACGATCGTCGAGCCCAACCAAATGCATTTCCAGAAACAGAAACTCCTCGCCGGGATCAAGAAAACGTGCCCGAACCGCGCCAGCCTCATCAAGACGATTCCAAAACGAGGTTTCGTCCTAGATCTCGCTGCGGAAGAGGTCGAACTCCATCCGGCGCCAGCCGTGAGCGCCGCGTAGGAAGAGCGAAGCACCCGTAGTTGGAATACGCAGCTACTCAACATGCAGAATCAGCTCTTGACTCAGGTCTCAGGTTTTGCTATAAAGACTAGCGGTGCAGGAAGGGCGCCACTGGGCCTGCAGAAAGGACCTAGTCCACCTCCATCTACAAGCGAAATAGACAAATCTTCTTTTCAGTCCGTGCGAGCAGGCCCCGGACGCAAGTGAAAGGAAGGTTTACCATGGTCCTTTTCCTACCTCCCCAACCAAACCTCGATCACCTGAAGAACGAGGCGAAGGCCCTCCAGAAAGCTCACCAGAATAAGGATCCTGGCGTCTGTGAGGTCCTGCGTCATCTGCATCGCGTTCGCGACGTTAGTGACGAACGCATTCTCTCAGCCAGTGTCCCTCTGACTGAGGCGCAGTTTGCTCTGGCGATGGAGTATGGCTTTGCGGACTGGCAAGAGCTTCGCGATGCTGTGCTCAGTATTAAGCCTGCGGCAGACTACGCGCCAGAAGCGGAAGGCGATGCGATGATTCTGCCGAATCCGCCGGCGGGTCTCGGGGGAGGCCACTGGTTCCCTTCCGCGTTCAGTCTTGCACTAACTTACCTGGGAGCGGCGGCAGACCCGCCAACCGTAGCCGGTGACAGCGGTCTGGCCTTCATTCTTCAAGCCGACAGCCTGCACCATCCCTATGACACAGACATTCCTCAACTGGATATGGGCTGGTGGCCGCTGGACAGTTGGGGAGCAGAGCTGCGTTTGGGCTTTTTGGGGGAGGCGGCCGGCATCGGGCTCCGGGTGCTTCCGAAGAACGTCAACGAGTATCGCGCCGATCCGGCTCTGCACTATCGCAAGTACCACGAAACCGAGGTGACAGCGTCTCTGCGGGCCGGACGGCCCGCCATTGCCGTAACACGGGATCTCCACGTTGTCTTCGGCGGAGACGGAGGCAATCCTCCGCTGCTGGGGCAACTTTCGTGCGAGACCAACGCAAACCTCCAGCGGTTGGGCGCCTTTCCCTGGCATGTCATCGTGTTGGACGAGCCCGGCGAGCCCATGAGCCGCCGGGAGGCCGACAGGGCCGCACTTGACTTCGCTGTCCGCCTGAGTCGCGACGAGGTTGACCTAGGCCATCTACCCGGCAAGTCCGCGGGGGTACGTTCCTGGGAACTGTGGCTGGCCCAACTCAGGGACCCGGAGTTGTGTGGACCGCACTTTTACCATGCGAATGTGGTGGGCCATCTCTGGCAGAACCGCACTGCTGCAGTAGCCTACCTCAAGGCCATGGCTGGGCGTCACGAGGAATCCGTCGCTTCACGCCTCCTGAACGCGGCCAGGACCTACGAGAAGGTACTCGAGGAACTCCAGAAGGCAAACACGAGCAAAGAGGCGTTCGCTACCGGTGACGGGCGCGGCGAACTGGTGAAACGCATCGAGCGAATGGCGGGCATTGAGTCCGAAGCCATCGCTGAGATCGAGCAGGCACTGGCGACGATGGCGTAAGCCAAAGTGGCCGAACCACGCTGACGGGAGCACGAGTACACTATTCTAGCAAGCCAATCCCGGGACCAGCGGAGGAGACGAATAATGAAAAGACGCGATCTTGAAAACAAGTCCGTTCGCTTCGGCAGCGACAGCCACCACGACGGGGCACAGTCGACGACAAGCGAGGGAGATCCCCTCGCGGAATCCCGTACCAACCCTGACCAACTCAGAGAAAGGAAGTAGATGAGCATTACTGTGGAACTTCTCGCAAGCCCATTCTGCATGGCTGACCGCGATAATGAGACCGTCGGCGGCATATGCGAGGAATTGGGTGTCAACTACCGCCTCTTGAATATGTGGGATATCGACGACGACATGGCGGACATCCCAAGCCACATTGCCTCGCTGATCAAGGAGTACCGTAGTGGCCAGCGTCCCGGCAACATATACAGCAACGCCTTCGTGAATGGACAGAGAGTGCTTCTCGACAGATGGCCTTCCCATCTTGATGAGATCCGTTCCCTGGTGCAGCTTGCGTTGGAGGAGGAAGCCAAATGAACTACGATGTCAAACATATCACGAGGGACGAGATCCAGCGCGAAGAGTACTTCTGCTGCATGTCCGGGATGAAAGGCCGGAAGCGCCAGTGCGCCATGTGGTCGACCATCTTCGACCACGCAGGTAGCATCGGGTTGGCGGCCAGATCGGGGGACAGCACCGTCGGCCAGTTGATCTGCATGCCCAAGCACTTCGCCCGAAGGCTCGGATTCCCGAGGGGCCAACACGCAGAAGACATGGAAGCCACGATGGTGATTGCGTGCGTCAACGTGCACCCACAATTCAGAGGCCAGGGAATCGCTTCCACCATGGTGCGTGAAGCGGCCGACTTCTGCAGGCAGCGCGAATACAGGCGGATCGAGGCCTATGTGGATCCCCGTCCACCCGGGGAAGCCGAGGAGTGGATCCCCTCGTTCTCAGCTTTTCGCAAGTTCGGATTCGCCATCGAGGGGCCGAAGACTGCATGGGAATCCAAGCCTGACTCGAGAATCTGCTACCTTGACCTGTGATGAGTCCTGATGCCGTCGGAGAGCCCCTACGGAAGCATCGAACATGTTGCTGCTCCTGACCTGAGAATCGCGCCGCTATGCTCTGCGACCCCCGGCAGAAGAGCACAGCGTTATGATGCAAGAACGGAAACAGAGGAGGACAGCACCCATGGGCCGATCCCTAACACTCGTTCTGCTACTGGGCAGCATGTCCCTCGCGTCAGTTGTCCCTGCCCAAGTTACTGGGGACGACGCCCTCTTGGGGCGTTGGCGAGATATCCAAGAGCTAGCGCACGCGGGACAAATGCCAACGGAGCAGTGGCGGGAAGCCGCCATGGTGATGGCGTTAGCGCAGTTCTACCATGCGAGCGTGTTGGGCCATCTGAGTCTCGCTCGAAACAATGCGGTGTCATATTTGCAGACGATGTCTCAAAGACATGCCTCTCGTGTAGCGGGGCACCTCCGGGAGGCGGCGAGTCGCCACGATCAAGTTTTGAGGCCAGCCGCAGATGCAGACGTGGGCGAAAGAGCCTTGGGGGCCGTTGAAGGACGGGGAACACTCGCTGGGGTCGTCGAACGCATGGCTTCATATGAAGCAGCTGCGGCCGATGCTATGACAGAAGCTCTGAATACCATGTAACCATGCAATCAACCCGGATATCCTTTAGGAGAACATTGCCATGTATAATCGCGTCAAGACGCACCACCGGATAGCGCTAATCAATACAAGGTCCAAGTGGACAGTCTTCCTCGCACTCCTGTTCGCGGCATGTAGCGGGGAATGCACCAATGCCCGAGCGGAAGAGGGAGGGCTTAACGCCGCGGCGGATGACAGCGGACTCCTCACGCGGGTACGCCAAGTCCGGCAACTCGTGTCGTCAACCGGGATAGCGAAAGAGCGACTGCGTGAGGCCTCGATGGTCCTGGCTTGGGGGCAACTCCTTGAGCATATGGGCGAATGCGAAGACCCTGAGCACATGGCGGTAGTCAAAGAGTACGTAGAATCACCGAGTTTTGTCCGCAAGATGCTGACAGACGCCTTGGCCGATTTCGAAACGGAAGGCGACAGCTTCGCGGCTAGACGCGGCATGTTTCTGTCGGCCTACATCTCGAACCTCGATAGCTCAGGCCAGTTCTATGCTCTCTTCGTTCCTCAATCCTACGACCCACATAAACTGCATGCGTTGGAGGTGCGTCCCGCCGCGTATCTGCACCACAGCGCGGACCCGTTCCCGGAGTTCACGTCAGAACACATCGTCCTGTTCTGCGATAGCAGGGGGATAGAAGGGCTTGGGGAACTGGACGTGCTTGAAATGATTCGGGATGTACGAAGCCATTACGCCATCGACCCGGACCGCATCTATCTGTTGGGAGGTAGCATCGGGGGAGGCGGAGTCTGGCGGATGGCTGCCCGCTATCCTGACCTGTTCGCGGCAGCCTTGGTGGACAACGGATGGACGTGGACCTCTGTGCTCTACCTCGAAAACGTCAGCAACATCCCCATGTGGCTCTACCACGACACAACCGATGTCTGGGTGCCTGTCGACGAGAGCCGAACGGCGGTCAAGTTCCTTCAGGCGATGGCAAGCCCAATTGTGTACTCGGAGACGACGGGAGGTGGCCACAGCCCGCGTTTGAAAGACCCGGCGTGGAAGCAAGAGGAGTGGCTCCTGAGTCAACGGCGCAATCCCTATCCGAAGCGGGTCTATTACACGACCGCCACACCAACCCGGGGACGTGCCTATTGGCTAAACATCCGCGAATTCACAGACCCCAACGACCTGGCCATGGTGAGAGCCTTCATGTCAGTAGAGGCGTCGCAGAACCAGCTGTTCCTGAGTATGGCGAACGTCGACGTGCTGCAGATCGACCTGCCCACTGAGCTGTGTCCAAGTGAAGCCCCACTCAAGATTGTTGCCGGTGGTGCGCCGCTACATGTGCGTTCACCCTTGCCCGACAGTGTGTATCTACGCCGAACCGAAGACGGTGTCTATGGCGTGACGACGGAGGATCCCCGCGAACCGAAGCCGTTTCGACCGTACACGGCCGGTGGCCTCGCATGCATGTATACTTCAGGAGAGCCTCTGATGATCGTGCGAGGCACCGGAGGGGACAATCAAGAACTCGTAGAAGCCATCCAAGGCTTCTGCAATAGCCTGTCCGTCAGAAACATCGGCTGGTGGGTGTTCCCTATGGGGCCCGATGCAACAGGGAGAATCCCAGTCAAGACAGATACAGAGGTAACCCAAAGAGACATTCAGCGCTGTAACTTGATACTTGTTGGTCCCGTCTCAGCGAACCAAGTACTCGCCAACATTACGCACAGGCTTCCCGCTGTCGAAGACGAGGGTTCGCTACACGTAGGCCCCGAGAACTATGAGCTCGATGGCAGGGGGTATGGTCTATTCCACTACAACCCAGACGCGCCGCAGCGTTTGATCATGGTGATGAGTTCTCCGGAACTCGATTTCTACAAGTCCGTACTCAACGGCATAGCTACCCGGATGGGGGACGAGAGGCCGCTTGGCCTCGTACTGATAGACGCAAACTCGAGACGCAAGATCAGGCAGGTCATGTGGGATAAGGACTGGCAGGTTTGCACGGAAGCCTTTGCTGACGAACATCTTCCGAGTGTTTTTGGGAAGGACGTGGCCAGCTGTACGGAACTGCATCATCTTGCCATGCGCAAGGCGGCCGGAACGGAATACACCGTGTTCTGGCAAGGCAACCTGTCGATACAGGAGCAGGAATACATGTGGGCGCTCGGCAGTGCCAGATGGCATGACCTGAGAGCTGACGTAGGGCAAGCGCGCACAGTCCTGAAGGGTTGGGCAACCGGCGCCGACCTCGCCGACCTTCTCAAGCTTGTGACCAACGTAGACGGCCGTGTCGGCGTGAGCCCTCCCATCGATGAGACATCAGTCTTACCGGAAGCCGACTATCGAATCGCGATGGATCCGATCTTGGCCAAGTGGTTTGTTCAGGCTACGGGCCACCCGGTGCGGGGAGCGAACGCGATCCGGGTGAATCTGTTTGAAGAGACTCGACGCGTCTGGTGCCGCGAGTGATCCGCTGGACCACGAATCTGGCCATGGCCTTATTTCGTGGCGCGACGTTGCCGTTTGTGTTTCTCGCACTTGCAGTCGGGATGGCACCCGGCGTCCGTCTGCACAGCCGCGTAAGCACGCGGAGTTTTCTCAATCATTTCTCGCCCGCTATGTGGTATGCTGAGTAGCAGGCTTCTGAGGGCCTGGAAGCGGCGTTTTCGGGGGAATCACAACGAGGGGGAAGACGTCATGTGCCTGATCCATCCAAGATTGTCACCGGTCATTTTCCTGTTCGTCTGCATCGGCATTCTCGCCGCGCCGTTAGCGGACGCGACTGCGAAGTCAACGGTGGTGGATTTCTACGGGGAACCCGCTACCGGGGCTGCGCCGCTCGAGGTCCATTTCAACTACTTCTATGTCGAACCCGTGACCGAAACGATAACCGGTTGGTCGTGGGATTTCGGCGATGGCGGCACGAGCGATGAGGAGTACCCGTCATACGCGTACGAAAGCCCCGGTACGTTCACGGTTTCGCTTACGGTCACGCTGGCCGGCGGCGGAACAGATACGGAGACGAAGACTGACTACGTTACGGTAACGTCGGGCGGCGAGGGTGAAGGCGAGGGCGAGGGTGAAGGCGAGGGCGAAGGCGAAGGGGAAGGCGAGGGGGAAGGCACCGACGACCTGATCTTCATCCACCATTCCTGTGGCGAGAACTGGCTGGCTCACAGTCTGCACGATGCTCTGCTGGCGAAAGCCTACATTGACGAGCGCAACGATATCACGTACGGCGCCGAGGTCGCGCCCGACGTGGGGCGTCCCAACTCCCTTGGGTCTCCGGCAGGAGACAGCACCGACATGCACCACTGGATTCTCTGGTTCAACGACTATCTCGAAAGCGTGCAGGCACATGGTTGTGCCGACGGCGCTAACCGAATAATCATGTTCAAGAGCTGCTATCCCAACAGTCATATTGAAGACGACGGCGCGGAACCGGGCGACCCGTTTGGCGATTGGCGCTGCCTGGCGAACTACAGGGCCGTCTACCGCCATCCAAGTGGCCCCGGAAACACGTACGACCACGGCGGGCACACCTACCGGCCGTTGGAGGACGTTTTCGCGGCGAACGCCGACACGCTTTTCATCCCTGTGACTGCGCCGCCGCTTTGCCCGGCCGAGACGGACGAGAATGCGGCTTTCCGCGCCCGAACGTTCAACAACTGGCTGAAGAACGAGTGGCTTCCCGCTTACACCGCCACCACGGGACTGCATAACGTCGTAGTTTTCGATTGGTTTGATGTGTTGGCTTATCCGGACGACGACCCCACGACGGCCAATCGCGTGCGGGCCGAATATGCCGCGTGTCCCAACTCGCATCCTAATGACACGGCCAACGGTATTTCCACCGACGTCTTCGCGAGCGGCCTGGATAATTTCCTTGACTCGGCATGGTCAACGTACTCGAGTGGAGGGGCCGAGGGGGAAGGCGAGGGCGAAGGTGAGGGCGAGGGCGAAGGCGAAGGCGAGGGCGAAGGCGAAGTAGGGGACTCCGTGCTGCTTACTATATATGAACGGGGCGGGACGCCCCGTACGAACACGTTCGTCGCTTTCGGCGTTCCGCTTCCCCGGGCGTGGGACGTCACGGACGTTGCGTCGCTCAGATTGGTCGAAGATGGCGTCGCGATTCCCGCGCAGTTCGAAGCCTTGGCGCGGTGGGGCAGCCATCCAGCGGATACCTCGGCAGCCGTCAAGTGGGTACTCGTCGGTTACCTTGCGACGGTTCCGGCCTCGGGCACACAACAGGTGGAACTGGACGCGCTCGGGCCGGGGCCGAGCCCGGCCGAACTGATCGCCACTGACACTTCAGTCCCCGGCGTCATGAGCGTCGACACGGGCGCTGCACAGTTTGACATACTGACAGACGAAAGCTTCAACATCATTAACCAGGTCACAATAGACGGGCACACGCTGCTGGAACCGCTCTCACCAACCGAGGCAATCGACTATAGCCCGATTGGCGCATTGGACATCGTCCCGGGCGGCGCCCCTGACCTGACGCCCCGTGTGGCTGATGTGGCGATCGAACGTGCGGGTCCCCTGTACACGGTCGTAAGGGTCGAGGGCAGCATCGTCAACGGTCCCGGTGAGGCCCTGCTCGACTTTACGGCCCGGCTTCATTTTGCCGCAGGCTCTTCGGAAATGCGGCTCGACTTCACGGTCGAGAACAACCAGCCCGTCATTGAAACCGTTGACGGCCAGCCGGCCAACGCGCACGACCAGGGGGCCGTCAATAGCGTCTATATCGGCGAGTTGGCGCTGAACTTGCGGCTCGAGGATACCGGCGCGGCCCTGCACGTGCTTACCGAGGACGAGGTAAGCGTGGTTGCCCCGACCTCTGCCGTCCAGCTCTATCAGGACTCGAGCGGCACCGACTTCTGGGATGTCTATCTGGGCGCGGTAGGGTGGCCGGACGAGGAGGCGTCGGCGGAGCCCCGGCTGCAATCCTATTGCACCACGCCGGGGTACGCGATAACGGGAGACGATCTTCCCGCGCCCGTCACCGGTTCGCAGGCATTGGGCTGGATGACGGCGTTTCGGAGCGGCGTGGCCGAGCCGCGTCTGACGGCGGCCGTGCGCGGCCTCTGGCAGAATTTTCCCAAGGAATTGGCTGCATTGCCTGACGGAACCCTGTCCGTCAACCTCTTTCCGAACGGCACGCAATTCAACCACAATCTCCGGGTTGGCGAGGAAAAGACGCACACGATCTGTTACGCGTTCGGACTGGATGCCACAATTGCCGAGGAATCGGCGGCGTTCGCCCAGGCGTTTAACAGTCCGCTTGTGGGGGTTGCCCCGGCATCCTGGTACGTGGCTACGGGCGTGCTTGGGGAGGTTCCCGCGTCCAACGTAAGCCAATGGCCGATGTACGAACGGTATGTCCGGACTGCGTTCGAGCCAAACCCCGATGCGGGCAGCGAGCTTTTCGGGAACCATACGCTGCGCGAGATCATCGACGAGTACAATCTGTACGGTTGGCAGGATTACGGCGACGTGCCGCTTGACTATGAATCCTTCGGGCCAAACCAGGCCGGTCAAATGAACCTAAAATATTGGTTCCTGTACGCGCTTTTCATGCAATACTGTCGCTCCGCCGACCTCGGATGGTATGACTTGGCCTGGCCGGGCGCGTGGCACATGGCGGACATCGATTATTGCCATATTCCCGATGAGGGGATTCAACATTGGGTGCACGGCGCCTACTTCGGGCATAGCCAACACGACGAGCCGGGCAACATCAACCCGAACCGAAACAGCAATTCGCCCTCGGTGGACTTGTTTTTCGGGGTCCCGGGATTGTTGTTGGGCTACAATCTCACTGGCGAACATCGCCTGCGCGACACGGCCCTCGAGGGGCTCGAGGCCATGCTTAACCTCTCGGAATTCAGCAATTTCGGCCCGCCGCTCACGTTCGACGACCCGGTTCTGCCGCGCGAGCGCGCAAACTTGATCTTCGCGTACATCGAGGGCCATCGGGCAACGGGCGACGCGCGATGGCTCGATGAACTTCGCATGATCGTCGGGCACACGGCCGACCTGTCGGAGAATGCGTGGGCGACGGATGCGGACGCGTATGGCGCGGCCCATCCCGGCGCGTTCGAGCGGATGTTTATGTTCAATCAAGTGGTCTGGACGCTCGGCCGGTACCTCGATTTCTGCAGCGAATATGGGATGGCCGATGACCTCGGGGTGGCGGCCGCACTTGAGGCGTACGGCGACTTCGTGATCGAGCACGCGATGGAAGAATACGCGCCCGGCCGGGCTGCCCATCTATACGACTACTATTTCGACGGCGCGCCGCCCGAGTGGGTCGAGTTGGATATCAACAACTGGGCCTTGGTCATGTCGGACGCGCTCGCCTATGCCCACAAATATACGGGTGCCGCGCGGTTCCTCGATGCGGCGGCAATGTTTTACGCCACCGGCACAATCGATCCGCAGTGGCCCGACGATCCAGCCGTCTATATTGACACCAAGGGGCTGGTCAATGCATGCAACTGGGGTCTAGTGTATATGAATCAAGCCGCCGGAGGCGAAGGGGAAGGTGAGGGCGAAGGCGAAGGTGAGGGCGAAGGTGAAGGCGAAGGGGATGGGGAAGGAGAGGGAGAGGGAGAGGGAGAAGGCGAGGGGGGCCCCTGGCCGGCGTCCTGCCTCATGGCAACCGGCCAGTCTCAGACGGGAACGCCGTCCACTCCTGCCGGGGACATCTTGCTCGTCACAGCCTTGGTACTCGCACTTCTGCGCACGTGGCGAGACACGCCGAATTCCGCGTTGGCACGTTCGATAAGCGCGCGCATGTAGCCGGCGGCGTGGGCGAAGGCGGTGGCGGGCTTGTTCATGTAGGGCAGGTGATCGGTGATGATGACACCGTCGAAGTCCACCTCGCGCAACGCCCGCATCACTTCGTACATGTTCATATAGCCGTTGTCCAAGAACGTCTCGACAAAGTGGGGGAGGGGCGCGCTGACGTTGCGGAAATGCACCTTGAAGATCTTCTTGCGCTCGCCGAAATAGCGGATTGTCTCGATAATGTCCTTGCCCATGAGCTCGCCGCCCTCGAGCCAGCAGCCGACGCACAGACACATGCCCACGTTCGGGCTGTTGGCTATATCGAGCGCCCGCCTATAGCCGTCGAAGCTGCTGAATATGCACCGCGGGACGCCGCCCAGTTCGAGCGCGGGCGGATCGTCCGGGTGAATGCCGATCCGGATCCCTTTTTCCTCGGCCACGGGCGCCACTTTCTTGATGAAATAAGCGTAGTTATCCCATATTTCTTGTTCGGTGTATGTGCGGCCGTGGGTGAGCGGCATCCGGAACACCTTGCCGTTCCATCGACCTTGGGTCGCCTTGCTCAAGTCAAACGCACGCGCGCGCGCCCCGCCGCGGGTCGTTTCCGGCTTGGTGCTCCAGATGCCGTTGCCCATGTGCGCGTAGGTCGTGTAATGAATGCCGCCGACCCGGCCGATGTCTCTCAGGTACTGGATATACTGGGCAATCTTTTCGTCACGCCCCGGAAGGTTCAGCGTGACCTCCTCCATGTTGTGCACATCGACGTTGCCGATGTTCCAGATCCGGAGCCCGGCGGTTTCCGCCTTCTTCCGGAGCCGGACGAAACTGTCGTACGTCGCGTTCGTGCCGCCCGTCCAGATGACGACGTGGTCAATGCCGAGCTGCCTGACGAACCGGATCTCCTCGTCGCTGAGGGAAGCGGACATCTGGGCGGCGATCTTCATCTTCGATTCGAGGATCTGGCTCTTGTCTTCGGCGGCGCCGGTCAAAGAGAAGAGCGCGTTGCCGCCGAGTGCGCCAGCCAACGCGACGCGTCCAAACTCGCGACGATCAAGGCCGGCTTCATTGCGAGAAGGTTTTTTCATGTCAGGAACTGTGCCCCCTTTTGTCCCTTGACGACGTTGTACAACGGGTTGTCTCGCCGCCTCGAACGGTCCGGCGTGGCGGGGATTATACGTACGTGCCGGGCGAAGCTCAACGCGGCGTGATTGCTGCGTCTGTGGGGTCGACTTGTGCCAGTGGGGGCAACATGCCGCTCAAAGGGCATCGGCGCATGTCACCACAGATGCAGCATTCTCTCGTGGACCGACGCGGGATATCTGCTCGTCAATAAAGAAGGGGAAACAAAACGCATCCACGTGTACGGGAGAAATGGAATCTTGCGCCGGAAGGCTACGAGGCTGTCTGGTAGGCTATAGGCCAAGCAGATTGAGTGCACAAGACAGCGGCACGGTTGGTGTTAACGCGCCGGTGCCGGGCGTAGGCTAGCGTACGTAGTCTAGGAGGCTGGGCTGGATGACGCGGGCGGCGGCGTTGAGCGCCGCCTGGTATGCGTTGCTTTGTGCGTTGAGCTTGACGACGACATCGCCGAAGTCGGCATCGAGTGTATCGGACAGCAACTTCTGATACTGGATCATGAAGTCTTCGATGTCGCTCGCGGCCCGCTCGAGGCGGTTCTGGACAGAGCCGACCCGCGCCATGGACACGAGCAGTTGATCCTGGGTGACGTCAAGCTCGTCGAGACGGACGTCGCGCAGGCTGTTCTGGTCGCCGGCGACCATGTCGTCGCGGATATCGATCAGTAATTGGAAGATGTCCTGGGTGCTTTGGAACGCGTCGGCGCCCGTCTCGTTAGCCACGACGTCGATGCCGTCGGAAATGGCCACATAGATGTGTTCGTCGTTGCCGACGTAGCTGATCGCCGTGATGTCGCCGTTTGCGTTCCGCGTCGCCACGTAGGGAGGCGCCATGGTCCGTGTCCCGCCAAACACGTAGCGGCCGTTGGTTTCATGATTCGCCTGCACGAGTACGCCCTCGAGAAGTTGGTTGATTTCGATGGCGATCTGATCCAATTGCTGCTGGACATTGGTGTCGTTGGCGGCCTGTATCGTCAGTTCCTGCACGCGTTGGAGCGCACTGACAATTGCCAGCATGCTCGCCGACGATTCCTCGAGCTGCGGCCCGACCGACGAGATATTGTCGAGGTATTGCTCATTCTTTTGGATGACGGTGCGGGTATCGATGGCGCGGCGCGCGTTTACCGGATCATCGGAGGGCGAGTTGACCTTCTGGCCGGTGGCCAACTGCTCCTGAAGGCCCATGATCTCGCGCATTTGCGTCTGGAGGTTGTACAGGCTCCGGAGAATGATCAGCGATTGTGTAACGCGTATGTTGCCCATATTATTTGCTTCTATCCTTTTCTATCGATGAAGGCGGGCAATCGGACGCGCGTCCGGTTCTCGAGGCCGTCTGCATCGTAGGCGCCCGGGGCGGCCTCGCTGCACTGCTCGAGCGCGCCGAGGCATTCGTCAAGAATCGATAGCGAGCGGCGGATGAACCGGCCGCTTTGGCGCACGACTTCGCGAATGGCCTCGAGGACTTCCCGGAACCGGTGTTGAAACTCGAGCAGCCGACGGTGCCATGGGTCCGGGACGACGGCGATGAGGTCGGTGAGCGTCTGGCGTTCGACAGGCAGGCCGTAGTGGTCAACGATTTCTCGCAACGCGCCGTGCCGTTTCCGCGCTGCTTGGGTCCCGTCGCGTAGGAGCACGACGAGGGCAGCCGTCTTGGCCTCGAGGTACTCGAAATCATGTGCACGGGCCGCGTTGTATTGGGCGCGGCACACGGCGAGCACATTTTCCTGGCGTTCGAGTTCGTCGTCGAATAGGTTACACAGTTCTTCGAGCAATGCGTCCATTAGACGGTGTCCATCTTGCGGCTGCTACTCGTTTTATCGGCACGTGCCGACGATTTCTTGATCGCTTGCCCTTCTTGGACGGATCTGAGCTTGCCGGCGGCCTCGAGTTGTGCCTCGACCTGTCTGGCCACCCCGAGCCTACCGGTCTTGGCGATCTCGGCGCTGAGCGCGTCGAACAGCATTTCCTCGTAGACCTCCTGCTCGAGTCCGGCGCCGAACAACGTATCGCGGGGCACGGCCTTGCCCATCTCGCGAAGGAGCATGAACGCGAAATAATGGTCGAGTTCGCGCAGGGCGGTTCGTTGCAGTGCGGCGTTGTCCCGTTCGAAACCGCGCGTTTGCGCCTGCATCAACTCCGGCGGGGTGACGTAGAACATCACATGATCTCCAAATCGCCCATGAGCGCCCCGGCCTCGCGCAGCGCCTGGAATATCGAGATCATGTCGCGCGGAGTAACCTTGAGTTTGTTGAGCGCGGCGGCCACGTCGGCGGCGGTGGCGCCCTCGACGGGCATGAGGAAGGCTTCCTGTTCGATCGGGAGGATTTCGGTTTCGGCGGTTTCGACGGTTTCGCCCCCGAAGGCCAGTGGCAGCGCTTGCGACACGAGCGGCGTTGTTTCCACTCGGATGCTTAAGTTGCCGTGGGCAATCTGACACGGCCGTATCATAACTCTGCCGCCCACTACGATGGTGCCCGTTCGCTCGTTGATCACCACGCGGGCGGGCACGTCGACTTCGATGTCGAGTTCCTGGAGCCGGGCGATGAACGAAACGA
>Ga0180437_10003663_pt1 | contig 22615 bp, 17 predicted proteins | sample SS_ome_4_FD_132410 | JGI IMG/M metagenome (GOLD analysis project Ga0180437, IMG submission 132410) | Hypersaline lake sediment archaeal communities from the Salton Sea, California, USA - SS_3_D_1 metaG | ecosystem: Environmental > Aquatic > Non-marine Saline and Alkaline > Hypersaline >...
CGGGCCAGTTTTTCACCGACATGAAGAAGTACGACGTAGGCACGGGCAGAGGGCAAGGGGAGGAATTTGACACGCCGACGCTGGCGGAAATCTGGCGGACGGCCCCGTATCTTCAGGACGGCCGGGCCGCGACAATCGAAGAGGCATTGACAACGTGCAATTCAGACGACCGCCATGGTGTGACGTCAAACCTCTCGCAACAGCAAATCCGGACTTGGCGGAATACGTGTTGAGCCGCGGCGCTTCAAACCGGTTGGTCGATTTCGATTACGACGGCGACGTTGACATGAAGGACTTCTCAATAGTGGCATCGGCAGAATTGTTGACGGCTCGATCGATTTTCTGGATCTTTACAGCCTCGCCGACAATTGGCTGGCAGGAACACAAGAATCCGGCAAGTAGCCGGCTGCGTATCTTGGCTCGACGAACACCGGAGCCGCTTCATTTCAAATAGTTGCGGCGGCTGACTTCTTTTTTTCAGCGAGGTATTTGTTTATGGCCGCTGCGGCGATCCTGCCCTGACCCATCGCCAGTATTACTGTAGCGGCGCCTAAGACGATGTCGCCCCCGGCGTAGACGCCTTCGATCGAAGTCCGGCAGTTTTCATCGACGACGATGTTTCCCCATTTGTTGAACTCAAGATTCGGCGTGGTCTGCCGGATCAGGGGATTTGCCCTGTTGCCGATGGCGATGATCACGGTGTCGAGTTCGATCTGAAACTCCGAGCCTTCGATGGGGATTGGCCTGCGTCGACCCGAATCGTCGGGCTCGCCGAGCTTGTACTTGAGGCATTCTATGGCCTTGACGTGAAGATTCTTGTCGCCGATTATCCGCTTGGGACTCTGCAGCGTGTGAAATTCGATACCCTCTTCCTTGGCGTGGTGTACTTCCTCGACCCGCGCAGGCATCTCTTTTTCGCTTCTTCGGTATACCAGGTACACCTTTTCGGCGCCGAGTCTGACAGCGGTTCGGGCCGCATCCATCGCAACGTTGCCACCGCCGACAACGGCGACCTTCTTCGAGACGGCGATTGGGGTATCGGCGCCGCGGCCGAACTGGTAAGCCTTCATCAGATTCGAGCGAGTAAGATATTCGTTGGCACTGTAAACGCCCACCAGCGACTCGCCCTCGATTCCCATAAAACTGGGCAGGCCCGCACCAACGCCTATGTACACCGCATCGAAACCATCCTCGTTCATCAACTGCTCGACAGTCCTTGTCCTGCCGACGACAAAGTTGCAGACGATTTTGACACCCATCTTTTCGAGGACCTCGATTTCCTTTCGGACTATGGCCTTGGGGAGCCTGAACTCCGGAATACCATAGACCATGACGCCGCCGGGCTTGTGGAAGGCCTCGAATATGGTGACATCGTGCCCCGCTCTTCGGGTATCGGCCGCGGCTACGATTCCGCCGGGACCGGAGCCGATTACGGCTACCTTCAATCCCGTCTCGGGCGCAACGGCCGGAATGCCATCCTGGTTCTGTTCGACGTCGGCGACGTATCTCTCAAGCCTGCCGATGGAGACGGCCTTGCTTACATCTTTGAATTTTAGACCGACGGTGCACGTTTCCTGGCACTGCACCTCCTGTGGGCAGACCCTTCCGCAAACCGCGGGCAGCAGCGAGTTTTCCTTGATAATCTCCAGGGCCTCCTTGAAATCGCCGTCGGCAATGGCTGATATGAAGTCCCGTATCCTTATCCGTACCGGGCAGCCCTCGATGCACGGGGCTTTCTTGCAGCCGAGGCAGCGCATAGCCTCCAGGCGGGCCTGGGTCTCGGTATAGCCGGTCGCCACTTCATCGACGTTGTGTCTTCTTTCGATGGCATCCTGTTCGGGCATCATTTGTGGAGCAATCGCGTATCTGTCGGCAGGTTTGAGCGTACCAGCCTTTTTCTTCTCCAAGAGCCGCTGCAGAAGCTTTTGTCTTTCTTCTTCGGTCACATGAATTCCTGAGATTTGTTATGCTTTCTGTGGTTTCTCGTCCAGCCCGATTTTACGCCGGTGTTTGAGATATTGTTTATAGGCTGTTTGTTCCTGCTCTTTGTATGCGTTCAGTCTTTTCATCATCAAATCGAAGTTGACTTTGTGGCCGTCGAACTCCGGCCCGTCGACGCAGACAAAATGCGGTTTCCCGTCGACCTCGACGCGACAGCCGCCGCACATACCCGTTCCGTCAACCATTATTGTATTCAGCGATACGATGGTCGGGACGGCGAACTGTCTTGTGACCTCGCAGCAGAACTTCATCATAATCGCCGGCCCGATTACAAAAGCCTGGGCGGGCCTTTTCCGGCGTTCGCAGACCTCCTTCAGCGGCTCGGTCACAAGGGCTTTTCGCCCGTATGAGCCGTCATCAGTTGTCACTATCAATTCGTCGGAGATTTCAGCAAACTCATCTTCGAGAATCAGCAAATCCCTGCTGCGCGCACCGATAATGCTGATGATTTCATTTTCCGCCTCTTTCAGCGCGCGCGCAATCGGCAGCAGTGGTGCGTTGCCAATACCACCTCCGACGCACACGACCGTTCCGAATCTTTCGATGTGTGTAGGCCGGCCTAAAGGGCCGACGACTATCGCGATTTCATCGCCGGTTTTCAGATCGGCCAGTTCGGCGGTTGTCTTGCCCAGACGCTGCCAGATAAGGCGGATTGTGCCTTTTTCGGTATCGACACCGGCTACCGTAAGGGGAATCCGCTCACTGTATTCACCGGTTATGCCAACAATGACGAACTGGCCCGGCTTTCTGGCGCGGGCTATTAGTGATGCTTCAATTTCGGCAGTAAAAACGTTCTCTGAAAGCTGACGCTTGGATACAATTCTGTGTGGCATAGACTATTTCTCTTACGGGCAAAATACTAAAAACATCTATTGTCGAGCAAGGTAAGGCCATTGTCAAGGCGGAATCGGTTGAAATTAGGGATTTTTCCCAAAAGTCCTGCGGCAGCAAATCTTTGTGAAGCCAAGAAAACCACCCGTGACGGCGACAAAGCCGCTGCGTCGTAAGCCGCTCAGACGCTTTCCCGTGCTATTTTGGCCCCGACAGGGTTTAGACGCTGTTCGATTTTCTCATAACCGCGGTCGATATGGTACACGCGGTTGACCGTTGTTGTCCCTTCTGCGGCCAGCCCGGCTAAAAGCAGTGCCGCAGACGCCCGCAAGTCCGAGGCCATTACCGGCGCGGCGATCAGCTTTTTTACGCCGGCTACGATCACGGTCGGCCCTTCCTTGCGCAGGTTTGCCGCCATTCGGTTAAGCTCGGCCACGTGCATGAACCTGTCCGGAAAGATCTTCTCGATTATGACGCTGTTGCCTTCGCCCAGGGCCAGAAGGGCCATAACCTGCGCCTGAAGGTCGGTCGGAAAGCCCGGATACGGCTGAGTGGTGACATCGGCAGTCCTGATCCGGCCGGTGCGCGTCACGAAACAGCCGTCGCCTTCGGCCTCCACCATCACCCCGATACTGCGCAGCTTATCGACCACCGCCATCATATCGTCGAGCCGGCAGTTCTTGAGCGTCAATTCCCCGCCCGTTATGGCGGCGGCAACCATAAATGTTCCGGCCTCGATTCTGTCCGGGATTATGCGATACTCGACCGGTCTTAACCGCTTGACACCCTTTATTGTAAGCCGCGGCGAGCCGATTCCCTTTATTTTCGCCCCCATCTTTTTCAGACACCGCGCAAGGTCCGCGATTTCCGGCTCACACGCAGCCGACTCAATGACCGTCTGGCCTTTGGCCAGCACCGCCGCCATCAGCACATTCGCCGTGCCCAGAACCGTCGAGCCGAATGGCCCGCCCAGAAAAACGTCCTCTCCCTTTAGCCCGTTAGGCGCCTCGGCGACGATATAGCCGTTTTCAAGATGTATCTTGGCGCCGAGGGCCCGCAGTCCGCGCAAGTGAATATCAACAGGCCTGTCACCGATTGCACACCCGCCCGGCATCGAAACCATCGCCCTTCCGCAACGCGACAGCAGCGCACCCAGTATGCAGATGCTCGCACGCATCCGGCGCACTATCTCGTAATCGCCCACCGGGTTGTCAACCACCGTCGCATCGATGCACAGGTCGCCGTTTTCTTTTGCAGTTACCTTACACCCCAGCTCGCCGAGCAATTCGCTGAAGACTGAAATATCCGACAGTCGAGGTACGCCTCTTAGTATCGATTTGCCCTCGGCTAAGATCGTCGCAGCCATTATCGGAAGCGAGGCGTTTTTCGAGCCGTTCACCCTGACACTGCCGCACAGGCGAACCGGCCCTTCGATTCGGAATACGTCCATAGCCTATTTTCCTTGAAAAGACAGGCCCAGTTTAATATAAGACGGCTTTGCTTTCAAGAACGCTGTCGAAAGTGTGTTTTTATGGACGCATTTGATACCTTCAGAAAACTCGCATGGAGATAACTCTGCTGGATATCGCTATCTTTCTGGTGGGGCTGTCACTGTTTATGGTTTGGCTTGTCAAGACTTCTTTTGGCAGAAAAGCTTTGCTGAACACGCCGCCCCGCCTCAACAATATGCCGACCTGGCTGCCCGTTGTCCCGCTGTTCTTATGGGTTGTCGGCCTCTGGTTCGCAAAGATAATCATCGAGCGGTTTGCGCCCGATTTCGAGGACTGGCAGAAGGCGCTGTTCGACAATGTTCTCCTCAGCGCCGGCTCCGTGGCTGTAATCGCGATAATTATCTATATTGTAAAACGCACTTTCACCGAGCAATTGAAGGGCTTCGGCCTTAATCCGAAAACGATCCTGAAGGATTTGTTCGCCGCGGTAGTGAACCTGCTTGCCATCTCGCCGTTTGTGACGCTGGCTATCGTGCTGACGCTCTTTTTGGGCCGCCTCGTCGCAGGGCCTCAGTTCGAGATACAGAAGCACCAGGAACTCGAACAGATAGCCGCACATTCCCAGGTTTCCGTCCGCGTGATGGTAGCTGTCCTTGCCCTGGCAATCGCGCCCCTGTTCGAAGAGATGCTCTTTCGCGGCCTGTTTCAGACGATGCTCCGAACATATCTGCTGAACCCCTGGCCAGCCATCGCCCTGGCTGCCGGCCTGTTCGCAGTCATCCATCCCGACATGACACATTGGCCGGCCCTGTTTATCATAGCAGCATGCATGGGATACGCCTACGAGAAAAGCGGCTCGCTTTTCCGCCCCATCTTCATCCACGCAATCTTCAATGCGATAGGGATACTCTCAGCCCTGCAGAACGCCTGAAGTTCCACACCGGATTGACCCACCCGCAAAGTCTCAACCAAGACAGCCATGTTCTGCACAGGCGGAAAAATTTGGGCGCAGGAGGGCTGAGATCCTGCGGGCCCGGCCCCAAACGATTTTTCTCGCAGTTTCACTGCCGGCGCGCCGGGATAGTCTGCCCAGAACTTCCATGACGATTTCCCGTCTCTTTCTAAAAAACCTTGCTTTTATAGGGCGTACCATAGTATAATGCGACTGGAGTGTTTCGTGCCCTTTTTTTACTGTTTCTAAGGGCGAAGTGCGTTGATTCTCAGGATTTGTCTTTGCAAAGGAGGATTGCCATCGCTCAGAAATTAGCCTTTTTTACCGTATTTGCTGCAATAGCAGGCGTCCCCGCGGAGGAGACCCCATTGCAAACAGCGCGTACTTTATGCTCGCTGAAAACAAGCGAGGCCACCACGCTGGGAGTATGCGGATGACCCTCACCGGTCTTGACGAATGTGTGTATACGCTGCAGACGTATCACAGCTGGGGCGATTTCAGTAATATAAAGTCCGTCACCGCTAAAGGTGAGGGCGTTATTGAGATTCAGATTGCCATCAATGTTACCTTTCAGCCAACCACAGTTGACGACGAACCGAATCCTTCGGAGGTTCGCTTCTACACCGACGGTACGGCGACCATGAATATCATCTACGAAGCCACCGCAACCAGCAACGCATGTGTCAATAAAACGCCCGTCGATCGCCTGCTGGACCACTATTTGTGGGAAAACACAATGTGTTCTTGCAGCAGAAGGCCGATAAATCAGTTTTATCAAAAAAAAGACTTGCATTTATAGGGCCTGTGCTGGTATAATCACATATGGAGCGTTTAGGAGCTGTTTATTACTGTGTTCTGAATGAACGGAGTTTTGCCATGTGCAACAAAAAATTTCTCATTTTCTGTGTGCTGCTGAGCATGGTTTTGGCGGGCAACTGCCCGGGGGCCGAGCCTGCACTGCATCTGAAGGTTGACCTGGCGCTTGCGAAGTACAACGGAGGTATTTGGGAACAGACGCTAAAGCCCGGCTGGATTCCGTGGGCCCAGCCGCGATGGCATGATATGTACGGGCATGACTGCGTTATGGCCAACGGAACCGGCGAGGAGGCCGGGTGCGGCGAATCGTACGAGGGCAAGCCCGGCCTCGGCGACACCGGCATCATGGCTGGCATGAGCTGCGTTTACGAAGGCCGCGGAGGCCTGCTCGCAGCAGGTCTTGAGATGTGCAACTTGAATGCGACATGCGGCCCGCCGGCGGTCAGCGGCGACGTGCTTTATGACCCTATCTGCAACACATGCTTTCAGATAACCGACTTTCCTGCTGTCCCCGGCAGCAACATCCTGCTTGCATTTTACAACATGCCTGCCGGTGAATACACGCTTATAAGCTACCACAACCGCTACGGCGGGGAGAGAAATGGCGGCCAACCACATTGGGAATGCATATGCGACCCCCAGCCGCCGATGTCGGAGATTACCGCGCTGGCCGTTGCGGGGACACACACTTTGTATAATGAGTACGGAAGTAATTACGAATGGCAGAAATTCAAAGGTCAATACGACGACCTCGGCAGTTCGGACGGTGTGCAACTGCTTCAGGCTGATTACGATGTTGAGATCCAGCAGGTGACACGCGATGAGGACCTTGTTCCGTCGGTGATCAAGTTCAGGACGGACGGCTCGGCGGTCATGGTAATATACGAGGGCAACTGCTGCGAGATGGTTCCGGATGATATTCGTCCACAACGGGAAAGCCAGCGGGCGGTCTTGAACGCGTTCGAGCTTATTCTCGACAGCCCGAGAATGACCGCCGGCATGCCCACTCCCTTCAATGGCGCCCAGGATGTCTCTGCAGATACTGCGCTTAGCTGGCTTGCGGGCCACTCGGGCCTCTTGCATGATGTCTATTTCGGAACCGACGCCGATTCCGTTGCCGGCGCCGCAGACCCCAACACTAGCCCCGGACATGGTCGTGTGCCTGCCGTCACCTTCGACCCCGGCGGACTCGAATTAGGGAACACCTATTACTGGCGCATCGATGAAGTCAACCACGCCGAGCCCGACAGCCCGTGGAAGGGCGAGCTCTGGAGCTTTACAACGGCAGCGTGTGTTACCAAGGAAAGTTTTGAGTCGTATGCCGATATGAGCGCCCTCCAGCAGGCATGGAGCCAGGGCGGCGGCGCGTGGATCGAACTGAGAACCGAAGAGCAACACGAAGGCTTGAAATCGATGGAACTGCAGTACTTTAACCGCTCCGGCTACAAATTCTCCGAGGCCGGTATGACGTTTGACAGCCCTCAGGACTTCTCCTCCGGCGTCGACAGTGTTGCGTTCTTTTTCAAAGGCGTCTCGAGCAATGGCGCCGACAAAATGTACATCGCTCTCGAGGACACCGCTGGCGAATCGGCAGCGGCTTTTTATGATGGAGACGTCGGTGACGTCAGAACGGAAACCTGGAAGGGCTGGGGCGCCAAGCTCGACAGGTTCAAAGGTATTGACCTGACCGCTATAGAAAAGGTATTCATCGGCGTCGGCGACAGGGACGCCCCTCGCCCGAGCGCCGCTTCGGGAGTACTGTATATTGATGATGTTTCCCTGTGCGTGCCAAGCTGCATGGAACAGGTTCATCTGATGGCGGATTGGACGGGTGACTGCGTGGTCAACTTTGAAGATCACGCCATACTCGCAGGAGAATGGCACAAGAACGATATGCCTGTCCAGCCGGTCTCTCCGGATCCGGCGGCTCTGAAGGCATGGTACAAGTTTGAAAACAACGCCCGTGATTCTTCCGGCAACGGCAATGACGGCGTGTTTTTCCGCAAAGAGGGCACAGCAAATCCGAGGTGGGACCCCGGCAAACGAGACAACTGCATCTACTTCGGATTGGACGAGACCAATTACGGTGTTCTCATTGCTGACGAAAGCATGGCACAGAACCTCTTCAGCGATATCGATGAGGCGATAACGATTTCTTTGTGGGTGAAAGGTTCGCCCACCGGCCCGGATACCAGCAATGTAATAATCAAGGCACAACAGCCGCTGTCGGGACCGACGCGGTTCGTTGTGATAGAGATCAGAGTGGATTCGAGAACAGGCCAGATGACATTCTCGACGGGCCTCGGACGAAGAGACGCTCTCGACGTGCCCCCGCCGGAAAGCTGGGGCCTCTGGAATCACTATGCATTTGTTAAAGATGCCGCCGCGGGCCGTCAGCAGGTGTACATTAACGGCTGTCCGGTCGCCGGGAAAAAAGGTGCGACCGTCTCACTCGCCGGTGTAGGAACCGCCGCAATAGGCCTGGCCCGCGACGACTACCGCGACGGATTCTTCGGCTGGATGGACGATTTCCGCATCTATGACCGGGCTCTGTCGCAGGCTGAGGTTGTTGGCGTTATGGCCGAGGGCGAACAGTACTGCGGTCTTGATTCAATCGTTAATATCTACGACGAAGAGCCCGAACAGCAAAAGATAATAGACTTCAAGGATTACGCAGCCCTTGCGGAAAACTGGCTCATCGAACAACTGTGGCCGTAGACTACCGTACTTTTCATAGTCTCCGTAATACACCAATTGGTAAGCGTTTAACACTCACCAAAGCTTCCGAGTGCGTACTCAAGGAATTCACAGAACATTCCCGCCATAGAGCCAAAGAGCAGGCTTGCCAGACTTAGCAGCCGCCAGTTAGTAAAATACGGGGAATTTGCGCTTACGTAGTGACCAGGAAAAACAAGTTATACCCCGTTGATAGGTAGCCTCATAGCAGTCCTGATAATCAAAATCTGTTCGCGCCTGCTGAACGCCTTGACCACTATGTCCCGGCGTGATAAACTTGTTTTATGAAAAAGACTTGCGCTCTGCTGACAGCTCTGTTCATAATCGCCGCTGCCACTGTTCTGCTCATTGTTTGCCTTTCCAAATCCACTCCCGCGCCTGTCAGGCCGGAAGTCCTGAACGTCGGCACATCGGAGGTCACAATCGCCTGGCTGAGCGAAAAAAAATATAAAGGCCGCGTTAACTATAAACCAGCCGCAGCTCAGGTTGAACCCTCCTCTGCGGTCGAAAGCTTCCGCCCGTCAAACAAGCACGAAGTTGCCATAACCGGCCTGAGCCCGTCGACCCGTTACACATACCGGATCGGCGACTCAGAAACCCGCTTTCAGTTCCAGACCCAGCCTTATCCCAACACGCCTTTTTCATTCATCATGGTCTGGGGCGACATATCCCAGCGGGCCCTGACTCTGATGATGGATCAGATGCCCGAATTCATCGTCTGGCTCTGCGCACCACCCGAACAATGCCCCGATCAGTTTGCAGACTTGCGACCATACGTCCCGATTTACGGACCACAGGGGCCGGATTCGGTTTTCCTCAAAACCGCCACCGAACCACCCAAACCCGACAAAAACGATTCATGGAAACTCGACTGGGGCGGATTACGCCTCGTTCTCCTCAATGAAGGCACAAAGCTGGAAACTATGCTTAACGTGGACCGCGCTCACACCATCGGAATCATTACAAGGCCCGAAATACTGACCAGCTCTGGAATAATCGAAGCCAAGGCACTCGCCCGCAGCCCAATACACTCAATACTAATCGCCCACAACAAGAAAAACCCCACAAAGCCCGCCGCATTCGTCGGCCTGACAGGGCGAACCCACGAAACCGCACAAATCGACGGTATAGTATACTTCACAATCCCCGCCGGCGTCGGCGACAGCGGCGCAGTACGAATCGATATTGACGTCGAATCCGCAAGCGCCCACTTCATCGACCAGCAGCGCACCATCGCCTTGAAACAGCCGCCGCTCAAGGAAAGACGAACCTGCGAGCAGTGCAGACGCCTCGCCGACAATGGCGCCTACGAGCAAAGCGTAAAGGCGTACGAAGAGTTTATCGCAACCCATCAGGGTCACTTTCAGATCGATGACGCCTACTTTGCGATAGCCGAAATCTACGACGAGAAGCTCTTCCGATTCCCCGACGCCTTGAAATGGTATAATCGCCTGACTGAAGAATACCCAGCCGGAACCCTTACGCCCTTAGCCAAACAGCGCGTCAAATACCTCTCAGCATACAGCGACCACAATTTCGAACCCCTCGCACGATTTGAGAGGATTCGAAAGATCGAATTCGCAAGAAGGCAAACGCCCCGGCAGCAAGACAGCCTTCTGCAGCAGGTCGACTCGCTAATCACCGAATACCCCGACTGCAAACTGGCTGGAACCATGCAGTACTGGCTGGCGAACCAGTATCGCCAGGCCAACCCGGACAAGGCCGTCGAGGCATATCGAAAGCTCCGAGAGAAGTATCCCCATCACGACGAGGCGGAACAGACGCTCATGGACGTAGGCCGGACATATTACGATGCCGAGCGCTACGCAGAGGCAATCTCAGCCTACAAAGAAGCACTCACTCAACTGCCCTCGCTCGAGGATGCCATCAAAGCACAAATCACAAGGTGCAAGCGCAACATGCGTCGAATCCATGTGGCCTTTATTTCCTGGGCCGCGCTTGCGCTGATAATAGCCGCGTCCTTTTTCGCAAAACCGGCAGGGATCAAACTCAGCACGATCATTCTGGCTCTGCCGCCCCTTGCACTTCTCGTGATAATGCTTTCGTTCGGTGGATGGCTCATCAAAGAACAGTTTTCCTCACCCGCCGAGATGCTGCTGCTGGTAATCTGCTTTTCCGGGGCAGTCGGTATCGCTTCGATGTTTTCCACCACCCTGACCGACAAAATCTTCACACCCCGCCCCGGTAGCGCCCGAAAAACCGCCGGAATCTTACCGGCTGCAGCAGGTAGCATCACCGGCCTGATTTTATTCATCGCATGCATCTATCTGGCGATATACTATATTAATGTGCACTACCTGATCGTAGTGGGAATGTGACACGACCTCCGGAGAAAGGCGTGAAAAACACGACTATATTCTGTGCCCTCGTGCTGATTACAGCCCTGGCTGGATGTAGCGCCGACAAGAAGCCGCGCGATTCCGACCTTGCCGCCGTCAAAGCCTACGCCCAAGCCGAAGTCACGATCGAAAGACTTCGCAAGCGGAAAGAGCCCAACTGGGACGCCATCGCCGAGCAATACGAAATCACCGCGGCGACTGTAAAGAAAATCGACGCAAAGAGCGGGACCCTTTACGACCGCCGGATCCGTGAGGCGCTGAAGAGTTGTGCCGCCGGCGAGAGCGTCAAGGTAAATCAGCAGACGCTGGCAAAAGGCCTTCAGCATGTGACGGTTCTTGCGATAACAGCCGGGCTGGACGCGATGGCAAAGGTGGATATGGCGGGTAGAAAGGCCGCTGCCGAAAGAGTCGCAGAGTATTTCGAAGGCATTCGCCCGACTTTTGTCCGCCGCGACCAGGATTTTTTCCCGCAGACAAAGACGCTCGAAAAAGCAGCCGACGAGGCCCTTGAGCGATTGGAAAAGGCCGATTCGGCGGCTTTGCTCACCGCACGACGCCAGTTGGAGGATATACTGGCGCGAACATATGCACTGTGCGTTCTGTACGAGGTGGCGCAAATCGAGGAACTGCGAGTTTCGGACCTCGCCGAGTGTGACGTAAAGCGCGCCGAAGCAGTCATTTTTTATCGAATAATTCAGCACAGAATCAAGAAACGCAGTGCAAGGGCAGACGAAGCAATATCGAATATGCTCAAGAGCGGCTACGATGTGATGGATTCGAAGTCGCTCGAGGCAAATCTCCAGACCGGCCTTGCCGGTATCGCACTGAGGTAGTACAGACGTGACGCAAAAAGATGAAAACAAAGGCAAAATACTGCGTGTGAAAACAGGCTACAATCCCAATTCGAGTTCGGTGGGAAGCAACATACCCGCCTTTCTCGCCTTTGCAGCCGGCGCGGGTGCTGTAAGCGTTATCGTGGTGAATATTCTCAGCACCATTAACAGCAAAATCCGCGGAAAGAAAGACAGCCTCAATTCGAAGAGCGACAAGTGAAACTGTCCGTTAAAATAATACTAATGTGCTTTCTTGCCGCATCCGCCATATCTGTTATTGGCTGCGGCAGGCGAGCCGGATTAAAAACGGGCGAGCCGGCCCAGGATTTTCGCCTCGATACCCTCAGTAACGACCGATTCTATCTCCACCAGCACAGGGGCAAGGTCGTGGTGCTGGTTTTCTGGACAACTTGGTGCAGGTACTGCAGGACCGAGATGGCCGAACTGCAATCGCTCCGCCAGACCGTCAACAACGATGACTTCGTTATAGCCGCCGTGTGCATGGACCCCGAAAACACCACGGAACTGAGGCGAATAGTCACCGACATCGGTATCAGGTACCCTGTTCTTCTTGACAAGGGCGCAGAAGTGGCGAGCAAATACAAGGTTGCGGCCGTTCCGTCAATCGTGATTATCGATCGCCAAGGAAATATAGGCCTCGTCCGAGAAGGATACAGCCGCTCTGTTTCGCAGCAGGTTCGCAGCAAGGTTACATCGCTTATCGAGCAAGGCAAAGGGACCTGAGGCATGAGAGTAACGCTGCTTTTTATAGCTATCGCTGTCAATTCTTTCGCTTCGGGATTATTTGGTCGGAAAGCCGCACTCGCTGAGAATACGACCAACAATTTCACAGCCGGACCCTACCTGCTGGACGTCACCACCGAATCGGCGACCGTGGCCTTTCATCTCAGGCGGGCCGCCGCGGCAAACGTGAGAGTTTTTGACGCAGCAGGTACACGAGAATTCGAATCGGATGCTTCCGGCAAGCGCCACTTTATAAAGATAACCGGTCTTGAGCCGGGCACGACGTACAACTACCAGCTCTTGTGCGATGACGGCCTTCGAACCGCTGAAAACGACGCCCCTTTTCAGATAAGGACGGCCTGTCTGCCGGGCGAGTCTTTCACGTTTTGCGTCTACGGCGATCCACGGCCCGGCGACACCATGACAACTCAGCATCACCGTAACGTTGTCGAGCAGATGCTGCTTCATGAGCCGCTTTTTTGCCTGGTCTTGGGCGACATGGTTGACGACGGAGCGGACCGCCGTTTGTGGGAAGAGTTCTTCGACGTCGAATCCGAACTTCTGCGCAAGACAGCCATTTACGCAGTCCTGGGCGACAACGATTACGCCGAGGGAAGGGGACTTGTCGCAGAGTACTTCCCGAAACTTCGCAGGGGCTACTACAGATTCGAATGGGGCGGCGTTCAGTTTTTCGCGCTTAATGCGTGGGACACGACGGGCCGGCAAAAGCGAAGCGAAATGGATGCTGAAAGTCCGCAGATAAAATGGCTCGAAGCCGAACTCGCGAAAGAAAACGCCCGCCAAGCTGCCTTCAGGGTGGTTTTCCTTCATGACCCGGTCTACATTTGCCGCGGGCGTTCGTCCGAGCTGTTACGCCGTGTCTGGGCGCCCCTCTTCCGGAAACACAAGGTTGACGTCGTATTCGCAAGCTGGCATATGTACGAGCGCTCCGTCAACGACGGCGTTACATATATCATTTCGGGCGGCGGCGGCGCAGAGCTTATCTGGATGCGAAAAGACCCCACCTATCCCTCCCAGGTCGAGGCGCGCAGGCATCACTTCTGCCGTGTCGATGTGGGCGCCGGCGCGATGACAATCCGGGCGATAGCCTCCGACGGAACCGTACTCGACAGCGTAATGCTGGCCTCAGGTTCGCAGGACCCCGCCAGGCAAAGACGCCTCGAGCGCGCGGCAGAGCGGCTCAGCAAACAGATAGTCCTCAACGACCAGCAAAACAATCCGGTACTCGCCTTGACCATGTTTTCATACGATTGTGCCGACTGCAAAAGGCTGCTGAAAACCCACCTGCCGAGACTGGCGGAAGAATACGGACTGACCCTGAGAATCTCATACTTTGACCTCGGCATCGAGGGGACGTACGACCTGCTGAAGAACATCGAAGTCGAATTCGGCCGAAGTGCCCTCGAGCTGCCCGCTGTTTTTGTCGGGCGCTCGGCGCTGGGCTCAAGAGAAGAAATAACCAATGCCCTCCCCGCCGAAATCACCAGGTTTCTCGAAGACCCCCCGCGCTATGCGGAACAGGCGATCGTACCGTTCAGGCAGACCCATGACACCGCTACGATTAAGGAAGAGGAATTTGTCGAACTGACCCTGGGCGATAGTTTCGTGACCGGCCTCGCGGAGGCCCTCAGCCCCTGTGCTCTGCCGGCGGTGGTGGCGCTTTTGTGCGGGGTGGTCCTGATCCGCCGCCAGGGTCGGCTGCTTTACGCCGCGGGCTTTACGGCGGCGGTTTTGCTTACATATCTTGCACTTGGTTTTGTCTTTTTCAACGTCGCATGGCTTAACCCGGTCGCCTGGAGAATTGCAGTAGTGGTAAATGCGCTCCTCGCAGTTGTGGCTGCCCTGCTCGCCGGACTGTTTGCCTTCGATCTTGTGCGGCGCGCCGAGTGCTGCGATGGCGACAGCCTCATACCGCCCGTTGCTTTCAGAGTCGGCTTATCGAGCCTTTCCGAACGCACAATCGCCCTGCTTGCCGGCTCGATTGTTCTTGGAGTAATATTCGCAATGGTCCAGCCGACATGCACCGGCCGGTTATACTTCCAGGTTGCTGCAATGCTCGCCGAGCCGCGCTATCGCACCGCCGCAACGGCACAGTTGTTTGCTTACAATCTCGCTTTCATACTCCCGCCGGCTGTGGTATTTCTGCTGACAATATTTGCCGCCAGGTCAAAGCATTTGGGCGAATACTGCCGACAAAACGCCGCGATTGTCAGATTAGCCCTTGTCGGCCTTTTTGTAATGGTGGCAATTATGGTACTATTTAATTTGAGGTGATTTAAATGAAAGGCAGGATACTTCGGGTAAAACGCGGCTATAATCCGAACTCGAGTTCGATGGGCTCGATAATCTTCGCTTTACCCGCCGCTTTGTTGGGGATAACTGCCGGCTTCGGCGCGGTCTCAGGCGTCATTATGTCGGCTTTTATCAAGAAAGACTCCGCTAAAAACTCGGCCGAAGAAAAGATCGCATCTCATGAGCAGGGAAAGAAGCGGAACTCAAGCGCGGTGGAGGGGAATGAAAAGTGAAAAGAATCGCCGCTGCGGTTATTCTGCTTATATGCGCCGCCGCGCACGCTGAGCCGAACGAGCCGGCTTCAAAGGCATGTATGTTGTTCGAGCAGGGCCTGTATGACGAAGGACTGGCGGTGCTTAATTACGCGCTGCGCAATCAGGACCTCGGTTCTCCAGCCCATGCACATGTTCTGGCGACGCTGGCCGAGTTCTACGAGGAGCTTGTCGGTAATCACGATATGGCCTTGAGGAACTACCGCAGGATCCTAAGGCTCGACCTGCCCCCCCGCCATCCCGCCAAATCTCGGGCGGCAAAAGAAATCGCCAGGCTGAACAATCTGGCCGCCAGGTACCGCACTCAGGATTCAATAATTGCACGTGCACGCCTCGAGGCGTCGAGAAACAGAGACCAGGCCCAGGTCAAAGACGAGATTGCACAATTAGAGGCCATCATCAATGAAAGCCCGGACTATTACAGGCTGCACGAAGTCTATTTTTACCTTGGCGCAGACTATCTGACCCTGAACAAGTATGTAAAGGCGTACAAGATTCTGCAAAAACCGGCGCAGCTTAAGCCAAGCATCCGCTTTTATCTGCCCGTCGCAACCCGTATCGCAGACGCTCGTGAAAACTGGGTCCTCTCTACAGCCGCCAAATCCGCCTGGACTACTATCGGTGCTCTCTTGATTGTGACCATGGCCGCTTTCTATGCGTCCCGGCCTTGGAAGTGGGTCGGATTGCGACATTTACGGGTCGCAGCTTTGGTGATAATCCTGTGGGCCGTCGTTTTTGCTGTTTCGTGCAAATGGTTTGGTGCAACGTTCCAGGTCTCGGAAAAGACCGTCGAACAGATACATGCGGAGCTGCCCTCGTTCCCAAGCGCCGCACCGGGAAGTCCCGGCTCCGAAGTCCTGAAGTACTTATTCATTTACAGTCTTGTTGGAATCCTCGGCGTCTTTGTGTTTTCAATCGCAACCGCCAGGCTCACCCGCAGAACCACAGCCGTGCTTATAAACTTCATATTCGGCCTGGCCCTGCTGGCGTCGGTAACGACCGTCTTTTACCTGCGCCACCTTGAACGCGGAACAGAAAGCGTTTTCAACTCCCAGGCAAAAGACTTTCTCTATTACCCGAAGGGTTATGTATACCTGTATATGGCCGACCTTGAGTCCTACATATTGACTGAGCCGAAAGCATACCCCAACCTTGACCTGAGCAGTATCAGCCAGCCCGAATTGCGAAAGTGGGTCGCGCAGCACTGTCCGTTTGACCAGCGGCACCCAAAAGCCGATTCGCCGGAGGCCGATTAGTTCGAACATGAAAAGCGAAAGAGAAAAAACCGACACGATCAAGTATCGCTATGAGAATTTCGGCGGCATAATCGCGAGCGAAAACCCGCCGTTTCTCGCATTTGTCGACAGGGACTACATGCGCAGCCTCGGCCTGGCCGAATCGGCCCTTTGGGAAGAGGAAGAAAATTCTGTCGGCGTCCTGTCGGCGCCGACTGAGGTGCACTTCGCAATCACCAACAGATGTTCAGCCGGATGCCCGCACTGCTACATGGAGGCCGGTCCGAAAGACCGGGGCGAGCTTGACACCGAATCACTTAAACGCGCGCTCGACATCCTGGCGCAGATGAAGGTTTTCCATGTAGCCCTGGGTGGCGGCGAGGCGCTGGAAAGGGCCGACCTGTTCGAAATCGCGCTGTACGCCCGCGATAAAGGCCTCGTGCCGAATTTGACAGTCTCGGGCGTCGGGATGACCTTGGCGATTGCCGAACAGATGAAGGCATTCGGCCAGGTGAACGTCTCGGTTGATGCAGTCGGCGCCCGATACGGTGTGTTCAGAGGCAAAGACATGTTCGAGACAGCAGACAGGGCCTTGGACATGCTCATTGCCGCAGGCGTGCCGACGGGAATCAACTGCGTCGTGGGACGCGAGAATTTCGATACGCTCGGCGAGCTGTTCGAATACGCCGGCGGCAAGAAACTCAATGAAATCGAATTTCTGAGGTTTAAGCCATCCGGCAGGGCGGCCCGGATTTACGCAGAAAAGCGCACAACGCACGAGCAGAATATCGCCCTTGCACCTATGCTGGCGGAATTATCAGCCCGACATGAAATCGCGGCGAAAATAGACTGTTCCTTCATACCCATGTTCTGCTACCACAATCCACCGCTGGAACTGCTCGAAAAAACAGCCACCTACGGCTGCGAAGCGGGCAACGTGCTTTTGGGAATCCGAAGCAACGGCCTGGTGAGCGGCTGTTCGTTCCTGAAAGGCTCTGGAATGAGCGTTTTCGACCTTCAAGAACGCCGAAACAGTCGACAAACCGCCGACCAAATCACGGCCTGGCTCAAGGCGCCTCCCAAACCCTGCAGCGACTGCCGGTATCTTCAAGTATGCAAAGGCGGATGTCACGCCGTTGCCGAGCACGTAACGGGAAGTTTTAACAGCCCCGACCCGGACTGCCCTTTTGTAGTCGAATACGAAAACAAGAGGAACATGAATGACGCGGACTGAAAAACGCAGCAATACCACGCCGACAGGGGTCGTCCTGACGATTGTTGTAACCATTGGGTTCGTCTGGGCGGGATTTCAATGGATAAATCGATACAACTGGCCGCGACGGCTTACTATTCGTGACAGGCGGGCAAATGAAATCACCGCATTCGAGAACCTGCGGCGTATCTCACAGGCCCAGGCAGAGTATAAAAAGACCGACTGGGACCACGACGGCAGGAAAACCTATGCTATGTTCTACGTCCACCTGTGGAAAAGCATCGACGCCAACAATGAATCGGTGCCAGTGGGCCTTATTGACAAGGAACTCGGCTTTGCGATGGGGCTGTCGAGACCGCTCAGCGGTTATTATTTCCTCGATCTGAACACCGGTGCGATACCCGATAATCCCCGTGAGGAGAGGGTTCTCGACCCCGAAAAGGAATGGGCCGTCACAGCCGTTCCAATTGGCTACAAGAATACCGGTCGCATAACGTTCCTGGCCGACAATACTGGTGCTATCTACGCACAGAAGTACTACGCAATCCCTTACCGATGTCCACACGACCCGGCTGCTGAGGGATGGAAGAAAATCGAAAACCTCCAGCAGTTGAAAGACTTCCAGAGTGCCCTGGAATCCAGCCGCTCATAGCGAACCCATATTGACCAGCACGTCAAATCATGGATGAAACGGGCTCGATGCCCGGTATTGAATGCTCGAACAGCTTGTCGGAGGGTGAAAGGTGCTCTGTACGGAGGCTGCTCGCTTAATATGATGCGCACCTCAAAGAGCAGTCTTTTTCAATTAAGACGTGAGAAATACAGGTTAATCCCTTCCGATGCTGTTCGCAATCTTAACCACGTCAACCATCTCACCCACATCGTGCACCCGGACGATTGACACACCCCCCACCGCACACAATGCAACCGTCGCAGCCGTCCCGAACACCCTTTCAGCCGGCCTCTCCCTGCCCGTCAACTCACCAATGAAGCCCTTCCGGCTCGTCCCCACAACTACCCGGTAACCGCTCCCAACGAGCCTGCCGATATTCCGCAAAAGCAAAAGATTATGCTCCAAAGTCTTGCCGAACCCTATCCCAGGATCGATAAAAATCATCTCACGCTTGACCCCAGAATACTCCGCCCTCTTCGCACGGGCTAACAAAAACTCCAGAACCTCCCCTACCACGTCCTCATATTCCGGATGAAGCTGCATCGTCCCCGGCGTCCCCTGCATGTGCATCAGAACAATCGGTACCCGCCGGTCAGCCGCAAGTTTCGCCATCCGCTCATCGCTCACTGCCGTAACATCATTTATCATCGCCGCGCCCGCATCCAGAGCAGCCTCAGCCACTTCGACCACTCGCGCGTCGATACTGATCGGTACGGCCAGCTTATTCGCCAGCCGCTCAATCACCGGCGCCGCCCTCTCAATCTGCTCCTCGGCCTCTACCCCCTCCGCCCCAGGCCGCGTCGACTCCGGACCCACGTCGATTATCGCAGCTCCAGCCTCCGCCATACCCACCCCATGCGCCACAGCCGCATCCACATCCAAAAACATCCCCCCGTCGCTGAACGAATCCGGCGTCACGTTCAGCACCCCCATCACAACACACCCCCGCGAAAAATCCACCCGGCCGGTTGGCCATTCCAATATGCCGTCAGCTTTCATAACGCACCATAAAACCGATACCTCTCAATTTCTCTGCGAGTTCTGCACACCCGCGAGGCAAAATCACAGTCGTATTCTGAAACTCCCTCCGAACCGGATAGTCCTTTCGAAGGTCGTCAAAGAAGCTGCCCCGCTCACTTTCCGGAACCGTCGCAATCTCCCGCGTGTTGAAATCGTCCCTGTTGATTGCATAAACCTGTTGCACCATTTGATGAATAATCTCTTGCACATCTTGTCCCCTGCAAGTTTCATCACTGATTCGAAGCTCCGGTACTTGCGGTTCAGGCAGAAAATCCTCTATAGTCTTTGTCGCCTCAAGCCCGAAGTACTTGCAGACCGCATCGTACAACATCATCACCCCCGCCACCTTCCCGTCAAACGAGTATCCCGCAATATGCGGTGTCGACAGATCTACCCTTCGCAAAAGCTCAACATCTATATTCGGCTCGTTCTCCCAGACATCGAGAACGACCCCGCCAAGCCTGCCGACATCGATCGCATCTTTCAACACCGCCGTATCCACAACGCCGCCACGTGAAGTATTCAAAAACACGCAGCCGTCCTTCAGCGATTTGAAAAAACTCTCATCCGCCAAATGAAACGTGCTGTCGGCGCCCTCGAAAGTCAGCGGCGTATGAAGCGTAACAAAGTCGCACCCAAAAACCTCCTCTAACGCCACGTACTTCGCATCCCCCGTTGCCCGCTGCAAAGGCGGGTCATTCAAAACCGCCTTCATCCCCAACGCCTTCACCTTCTTCTCCACCCGGCTGCCCACGTTGCCCACGCCGACAATTCCGATTGACCTGCCCGCCAGCCGAATCTTGCGTTTCCTCGCCACCGAAAGAAGCGCCGCAACGATATATTCAGCCACCGAGTTCGCATTCGACCCCGGCGCCGACGCAAAACCTACCCCTCTCTCCTCCAGATACCCGCGGTCAACGTGCTCGAACCCTATCGTCGCCGTCCCCACAAACCTCACCCTGCTGCCCGAAAGCAGACCCTCGTCAACATTCGTGACGCTCCGAACCAAAAGCACATCTGCATCCCCCGCTACCTCCGCACTTATCCGCCGCCCGGGAATCGTCACTACTTTCCCGATACTTGAAAAGCAATCCTTCACGAACGGTATGTTGGCATCTGCAACTATCTTCATGGCAAAGGACTCACAACCGGCTCATTCGACGATTCTCGCTTATTTTAGCCGAACCCGCGCCCACTACAGGCATTTTAGCCGCCCAACATGCGATTGTCCACCTTGACGAAAACCCGCGCACGCACTACAATACGCCCAAACATGTAAGGAAAATGCTATGCCGATATTCGAATACAAGTGCAGCAGATGCGGGCACATAACCGAATTCCTGGTAGGCGGCGACAACACAAAAAAGCTTAAATGCCAAAAGTGCGGAAGCTCCGACCTTGAGAAACTCTTCTCAGCCTTCGCCGTCGGAAAATTGAAAGGCTCTTCTTACTGTGACGCATGCCCCACCTGCACCATGCCTCAAAAATGCCTCGATCCCCAGACCTGCCCCCACTCCTGCGGCATGTGATCCTCCAGACTCTCGAAAACCCTACTCGCAGAACCATGGTTGATGCTCTCAGCTGTAGATATAGCCTAATTGCTACGTCGCCTATCCCCCGCCGGGTCCGGCAAAAGAATCAAAACAGACCACAGAGATGCTAAAAGATTACTCACAATGTTTCGAGCCGGTCTATTCACAAAAAGAAAAGCGAGCAGAAAAACACGACCCTACTATTACATAATACTATCTTAAACTCTCGACTTCCCCGTTTTGACAACTGGCAGTTCCTCCTCGATGAGGAAATTACCTCCTTCTACTGAGACATAATTCATGTCCGTTGAAAAACCTTAAAAAGTCAGTCAAGTCGGGAATTTATTTTTCTTGCAATTTGTGCCGACAGCACTTAGTTTAAGCCGTAAACTTACGGAGTTGTGTTTTACTGTCGAAACCAGTTGACCCCTTGAGCGAGTTTATTCAGGGCGATTAGCTCAGCCGGTAGAGCAGCTGACTCTTAATCAGCCGGTCGCAGGTTCGAATCCTGCATCGCCCATTCGAATCGCCGTTTTCTATCCCCTTATCGCGGATGGTCTGTCCGCCCTTCACAGGTGGAAATACGCATGGCAGCGCAATGTACCCCCAATCGTCCCAAGATTTGTGGTTGACGTGGCATGAACAAAGCCTCTGTGCCAATGCTAATTGAAAAACGATAGCATGGAAACTAATAATGGTAAAATACATTATTCCAGTGGAATCCCCAAAAATCCCACTACAATTCTTGGAACGATTATTAATTGGCAACGCCTTTGACTAAAAGCAGGCGGAAATCTATAATCGAGCACTGTTTCGCGAAGGACAAAAGTATGGAATGGATATTTGCCGTTGTAGCCATCCTCTTGACTTTGGCCGTGCTTGGACTTGTCGTCTGGCTAATTGGCGCCATCTCGGCAAACCGCCGCGACCTGGCCGGACATGCCGGCGGTATCACGCTTCTACAGCAACAGCTCGAATCGCTAAAAGCCGCACAGGACGGCACGCGCGACGCCCTGCAAAAGTCTCTTCAAACCGGCCAAACGACTCTCAATCAGAGTCTACAGTCCAGCCAGAAAGTTCTCAGTCAGTTGAACACCCAGATCGGCGAACTCCAGGGCTCAAGCAAGCAGATGCTCCAACTCGGCACGGAGGTCCGGCGCCTCCAGGATATCCTCACCAGCCCCAAGCTTCGAGGCCAGATGGGCGAGTGGTCGCTGGAAAACGTGCTCGCCAACACCCTCCCGAGGGACAGCTACGAACTGCAGCATACCTTCAAAGATGGAAAGATAGTCGATGCCCTGGTGAAGATGGAAGGCTACTCGGTGCCAATCGACGCCAAGTTCCCCCTGCCGAGCTTCGAAAGGCTCACTAAGGCCGAAAACGACGATGAAAAAACCAGACAGCGCAGACAATTCCTGAAAGACGTCACCAGACACATTGATAAAATCGCATCCGACTATATCAGGCCCGCGGAAGGCACGCTGGATTTTGCACTTGTCTATATCCCTGCTGAGAATGTCTATTACGAGACCATTGTCAAATGCGAAGGCGACACACAGGACATCCTGCCCTATTCGCTCGAGAAAAAAATCATACCCGTTTCACCGAACTTGCTGTATGCATACCTGATGAC
>Ga0180437_10003664_pt1 | contig 22614 bp, 18 predicted proteins | sample SS_ome_4_FD_132410 | JGI IMG/M metagenome (GOLD analysis project Ga0180437, IMG submission 132410) | Hypersaline lake sediment archaeal communities from the Salton Sea, California, USA - SS_3_D_1 metaG | ecosystem: Environmental > Aquatic > Non-marine Saline and Alkaline > Hypersaline >...
CGTTCATGTGGGTGGCGACGGCCTCCGCAGTCGTCCAGGCAAACGCCATTCCGGTGCTTTGCGAGACCGATGACAGTTTCAGCATGGATCCGGTAGACCTCGAGAGAAAGATCTCGCCCCGAACGAAACTGATTATCCCTGTGCACATGGCCGGGGCGCCGTGCGACATGGGGCGAATCTTGGCAGTCGCCGAAAAACACGGGATACCGGTTCTGGAAGACTGCGCGCAATGCAACGGCGGCGAGTTTGACGGGAAGAAAGTCGGCACGTTCGGCGCTATCGGCATGTTCAGCTTTCAGATCAATAAGAACGCCACGGCCGGCGAGGGCGGATTGATGGTCACGGACGACGATGATCTTTGTGTGCGGCTTAATGCGGCGCATGACATCGGGATCCCCTGGCTCGAGAGCGAACCGGACAGCGCGTCGCCCGTGAATCTGTGGGGGCAGGGCCGGCGCATGAGCGAGTTGTGCGGCGCCGTGGCCAACGTACAGCTTGGAAAGCTGCCTGATATCGTGAGCGGCATGCGGGCATCGAAAGAGCGCATCAAAGCGCAACTCGACGGGCTCCCGGGCTTATCGTTCCGCACGCTGAACGACCCGCAAGGCGATACCGGCCCGTTTCTCATCCTGATTCTCGAGGACGAGGCCTGCGCGGTCCGAGCCGTCGGGAATATGAAAGGCCGCGCCTGCGAAGGTGCATGCCGCGTCTGCGATTATGGCCTGCACATTTACTTCAACATCGCGTCGCTTGTGAATAAGACGCCGCTCTCGCCCGCGGGAAATCCATGGCGACTCAAAGAGAACGCCGATAGCGCCTACGAATACGGCAAGGGCGCTTGTCCAAAGAGCGACGATCTTTTTGGCCGATCGATTATCGTTACAATCCCCTCGAGACTTACGGAACAGCAGGAGCAAGAATTGATTGACGGGTTGAAAGTGGCGCTGACGGCCTGACAAAGGCGGACCAGGAGAATGTCGAAGGAAGGATTGCCCGCGACAGGCAATTGAAGGAAGTCCAATGACCAACGGAGCGCGACGGGAATGATTTCACACACACAGAAGCACTTGACGCCGTGCGTGGGCGTGGGCGCGTTGTCGAGCCCGCTCGAGGTGGGCGCCGATCGGGCGCCCAAGGCCGCACAAGACTTGGCGGCCCTGTTAAACCAACGCGGCTGCGAAGTGGTCGAACTCGGGGCGATGGGCAATCCCGACGAAGCCATCGCCGCCGGCCGGAAAGCCTGCGAGATGCGCGTCCATGCCGTTGCGTTTGCCGCGGCAAGCTGGTTCGAGGACTATCTTGCCCTGGATCTGCTTGAGGAGTGCAGCGCGCCCGTGCTGCTATGGTCGCTTCCGGGCATGGAAACCGGGGCGCTCTGCGGCGTCCAGCAACTCACGGCTTACCTCCGCCAACTTGGGGTCGCTTATCACTGTGTCTATGGTCCGCTCGAGAACCAGGCCGCGTCCAAATCAGGCGAGGACACCCCGCCGTTGGCTACCGCCCTCGCTTTCCTGCGCGCGGCGGCGCTGAAGAAACGGTTGCGGGTCGCGCGGATCGGATTTGGCGGACACCGCGTGGCCGGCATGACCGAGGTCTCGGCGAACGAGATGGCGCTAAAGAAGGCCATCGGCCCGCGTGTAGTGCCTCTGGATTTGCCACAGTTGCTGGATAGAGCCCAAGCCGTCCCTCGGGAACAGGCCGCAGGGGTATGGGAGAAACTGAAAACACGGAGCGGCCGCTGTAACGTGTCCGACGACGAAGGACTCGATTCGGCCCAAGTGTTTCTCGCGGTGCGGGAACTCGTTGTCGAACACGGTCTCGACGCCTTGACCATCGGCTGCTATCCGCACTTGATGGGACGTGTTTGTCTTGCGGCCTCGCTGCTGGCCGACGAAGGCATGCCGCTCGGCTGCGAAGGCGACGTGAACGGCGCCGTCGGCCAGCTTATCCTGGCGTGCCTGACAGGCCAACCCACGCACAACACCGATTGGCTCGAGCCCCTCGAGGACGGGAGCGTCGTGTTCGCGCACTGCGGATCCGGCTCGTTCAGTCTGGCCGAGAATTCGGCCGACATTACATTGGCGCCCGTTCGCCTGATGACGCAGGGCGTCTGCGCCCTCTTCCCCGCCAAACCGGGCCCGGTCACGCTGGTCAATCTCATACCGCGCGGCGACGGATACCAATGCGCCGTACTCGAAGGCGAGGCCCTTTCGACGGACATGGTGTTTCCCGGCAACCCATTGCGCGTCCGCTTCCCACAACCGACGCCAAAACTTATCGACTGGATTCACGATCAAGGCATCGGCCACCACTGGATGGCCGGCTACGGCCATGTCGCACGAGAAATCCGCCACTGGGCCGCCATCGCCGGCCCACCCCTGCGCCTGCTGGAACCGCCCGAAAGGTGAGCAGACAGACGCCGTAAGGCGACGCCGCAAGTGCGGCAGCGGGTGCGCGAACTGCCCTTGACCGTTACTCCTCGCCTCGTTATCACCAACTGGCCATTCCTGAAAGAACGCCTCAAACAACGCCACTTTTTCTACAGCTCGAGAAACTCGACGCCGAAACCCAGATAATCCATCCCGAAATCGCCCAGATCTTCCCCCGCGCCACCAAAGCCGAAGAAGACCGTTTCCAGAACTTCGACTATGCCTACATAGGCGCCCGCTACGACCCGGCCTACACGATTACGCGCGACGAACTGGCATACCTATCCAGCCGTGTCAAGGCCCTGCTCGAACTCGTCAAGACAGAGTCCGAGCGCATCATACACCCGTGACCAGCCGCCCCTGCACGGGGGCGCCCGACGTACCCCTGGCGTCCGCCCACAAACCGCCGGAGGTTCCGACCGCGTACCCGTATCGCGGTCGGGGTGCGACCATGTGCCGTACTACGCCGGGGCTCGCAACGGTGAGCCCCTATTGCGCCGGGGCTCCCGACCATGTGCCCCTACTTATATTGGCACTTTGTTGCACTCTGGGCGGCGGGCGCGGGCGGGGTCGGGAACGTCTCGCAGAACCCATGTTTGGGCTCAAAATGGATGCTAATTAGGGAGACAAGGGGGATTTGGCTGACAACGGCGATGGAATTTCATGGTTCTCATATATTGAGGCGTGTCGTTGAACCGCCAAGGACGCCAGGAGCGCCAAGAGCGAGACCCGGAATTCAGAAACCACAGAGCACGCGAAGGACACGAAGAGGAAGCGGCCGAGCGCGGCAGGGCCGCAAATCTAAAACCCAAAACGGACAATTGAAAACTGACAGGCAAAAAGAGCGGGCCACGAAGGCCGAGGAAGACCGTTTCCACAACTTCGACCACATATGCGCCCGCTACGACCCGGAATACGCGGTAACCCGCGATGAACTGGAGTCCCTATCCCGCCTGCCGCGGGGAGGTCCTGGTGGAAGTGGTCAAGACAGAGTCCGAAAGCATGATGAACCGGTGAGCGCGCCCTCGCCAGGGGCTCCTTCTCTGCGTGTAAATCTCCCGTCTCAGTGTGAAGGGGCTAGGGTTTCTTGGTGCAAAGGTTGCCGCGTCGGCGGAAGAACGTGGCGCCATGTAAGCGCGTCCGCAATGAGCGGCAAGAGTACCCGGCCAACTGAGACATGCCTGGCGCTCTAGGCAATGGCTCTAGGCAGGAAGAGTTCGGAAATACAACGGATTAGGTAGTTGTCGGTCATCCCCGCGATGAAGTCCAATACGATCTGTTCATTGGATTCTTCATCGCTGTACTCCGAGGCCGCTATGAATTCCCTGAAGACTTCGTACACGGCAGCCTTCGGGAGTTTGTCGGTGTTCGTGAAGCGCTCAGAATCCTCTATGTCCACAAGTAGGCGCTCAAAGAGATCCTTGATTCCCTTTTCCACGTGAGGCTTGTATTTGCCAACTTGTGGGTGGGCGTAAATCTTGTGATTGTTCCACTCAATCATCTCCTTCAAAGCGTCGCTGATATTCGCCGAAAGAGCAACTTGGCCTTTCTTGCCGTTGCCGATCAAGTCGGAGACCAGAGTACCCACCATTTCGCCATTATTATTCCCGAGAACATCAGTAACGGGCCGTAACTCGTCCTCCAACTGGGTACTAGAGATAAGCCCAGCTTTGAGAGCGTCTTCTAGGTCCCGCCCCGCGTATACAATCTTGTCTACTATGCGCACAATACAACCTTCGTACGTGGTTGGTGGCGCTGCGTCATTCTTGTCTTTAATCGATTCGAGTTCTTTCTCCTCCGGGCTAGTCGGGTGAATGGTAGTGGCCGAATCCTCGCCACAATGGGATATGATGCCATCCCTGACGGCGTAGGTCAGGTTCAGGCCTGGCCCATCCTCACGGTCCAATTGGGCTAACCGGTCAACTACCCGAAGGCCATGTATTTCGTGCTGGAATCCGCCCCGGGTGAGCTTTCCTTGCGCAGCAAGCTCGTCAGCTTTGTCGGCAAGGACTTTTTCGCCGTGGTGTCCGAAGGGCGCGTGACCAAGGTCATGCCCAAGTGCAATGGCCTGGGTCAGATGCTCGTCTAGCCCTAGGCCCCTCGCGACCGTACACGCAGCTGCGGCCACATGCAACACATGCTCCATCCGGGTACAGATGTGATCGTTGTTCGGCATGAAAAAGACCTGCGCCTTGTGGCGAAGGCGCCGAAATGCGTCGCAGTACAGGATGCGATGGGCGTCTCTTTCGTACTCGGTTCTGTTCTTGTCCGGCGGCAGGGGGCTGCGGCGGCCTTGCAGGGTGGTCTTAAACCGCGTGGCGTGTTCGAGAAGACTGCTCATTTGCCTTAGGATTCCCTGCAAAAAGCGAGATGAGAAGGTCGCAAAGGACTTCCGGTTCAGCGCCATTCTGAAGATGCGCCCAGATCTTCTTTCCCTTGTCCTTCATCACTTGGAAAGCCGGTATTCGAAGTTCCGGGGTCTCAGAATGCTCCAGCTCTTCACCGAAAAGCCGGTCGAACTGAGCTACGATATCATCTTGCGATTGCGCAGTAACGAAGTTGCTCAGGCCAAGGACTAGAGGGTTGTCTGTTCCGTTCATCAGCGTTCGGGCATCATTCTTAAAGATCACTATCTTCTTGTTATGAGCCCAGGCGATACCCGCCTCGACCATCGCACCTTCATCAGGCACACGTCCATTCATATTCAGGACGAGCCCTTCGCAGTCAGCTACTTGATAGACATCGAGCGAGAAGATCGCTCGAGACAGAATGCTCGTCACGCTGTTGCGATCCAGGCCGCTGCGTTTCATTATTGTTTCCGCCACGGTCGCTAGCTCAAGGCCATCGCGCTGCGGCAGAAAGGTTCGGTACGACGCCGCTTCAAGCCCATTCGCGATTGCCTCCATCTCCACCTTCTCTGCTTCGTTAAACAAGGGACCAGCGCAATATACCTTTTTCCCCCTTCTGCGTTGTGGTCTCATGTAGCCGGCGTCTCCCGATTCAGATGCGATTACGAACGGATTGCTTCTACCGTCACGGTCGAATAAGCTTGGTCCAACTTGGCAGGATCAGCGGATTCACATCTCCCGCTCACGCAGTATGCCCGACTTCAAGATGCATGTCAACGGTCGTCCGCAAGAATCCTGTCTTCGTGCTATACTCGCGTTCGCGTATGTGGGGGCGAGGGTTTGTTGCTGGGGCAAGAAACGAGGGAGAAATCAGGGGAGAAATCAGAGAAATCAGGGACGGACGACCAGATAGCTGGTTATCCACCTTCTCCGCCAAGTGCGGGGAGTCGGTGCCGTCCCGACAACGGGCCCGTTAACTTGCACCACGCGCCGGAGTGGCCGATAAGTCCTGTTACGGGGCAGTTCCGGAGTTGCGGGCAATGTGTTCCAGGACGATTGTCGCGGACGCCTCAACGGGGGGTTCGCCGGAGACTGTGATGTCGGCGAATTGACGTGTTGGGAGGACGTATTGGTCGGCCATCGGGCGGACGGTTTCCTCGTATTGTGCCAGGACGGATTGGCGGGTGCGACCGCGGGTGCGCGTGTCGCGCTCGATACGTCTGGCGAGGCATACGGGGTGACTGCAATCCACGAAGACGCTTGTTTTATAGAACCGTCTGATTGCGGGGTCATGCAAGGCGAGCAGTCCCTCGACGATGAGGAATGTGCCCGGCACAATGCGTTGCGTTTGCGACGCGCGGGTATGAGCTGCAAAGTCGTATACCGGCGTGGCGACTCTTTGGCCCCGGGCGAGCGCCGCGAGGTCGCGCTCGAGCAACGGCCAGTCCAGGGCTTCGGGCGCATCGAAGTTCTGGCGTGTCCGCTCAGCGATCTCGAGGTGCGACAGGTCGCGGTAATACGAATCGAGCGACACAATGGGCGTACGCGTGCCGGGGGCACGGCCGCCCGGCAGTCGCGCGGCCAGATGCTCGGCAAGCAGCGTCTTCCCCGAACATGACGGGCCGGCTATCCCGATTATGTAAGGCTCTTGTGACGCCATCAATTCAGGCACTCGAATCGTTTTCGCAAGAAGGGGGCAGACACGTCTCGCTCCTTACCAGTCGCTCGCTTGCGTCAGTCCCCTTTTTGCGCTAGTCCCTTTATCGTATTTGAATTCTTGGACACCTCTCAAGGCGGCCAAGGCGCCACCCTTGTATGGGCTTCATTACGAGCCCCTGACCCCGGCCGCGGCGGGGCTCCCGCTAAAAGAGGCAGTCCGTCGGGTGCTTCCGGCGGGCTCTGGGGCGGGGGACCGCCGTACCCACCTCGGGGCTTTGCTTTGGGTGGTTCGGCGTTGCTGGGAGCTTTCATGGCTGTACAGGCTCGGAGCTTTTCTGTGCGAATCGTCCCGCCGGCGGAGGGGTCTGAGGCCCGCAATGCCGGGTGGCGCGTGGTCTTGCCGGCGAAAGGCTTGCGAATGCAACACGTTCATCTAGCAAGAGCGGCGTCCGATAGGTCGCCGTGGGACACCGGGCCAAACGCGTCCTAATCGCGTTTGCATCTTGGTGCGCTCGCGCGCATAATCCCCGCCCGGTTTGCGAAACGAAGGACTCCGCCATGGACGCAAGGACACGGTTCCAGCGACTGATGCGGTTCGAGTCGGTCGACAGGCTGCCGGTAGTGGAATGGGCCACGTGGTGGGACCTGACGCTGGATCGCTGGCGCGGCGAAGGGTTGCCGGCCGACCTCACGGATCAAGGGGACATTCGGGCGTACTTTGGACTGGATCCCGTACGGCAAATGTGGGTCGGAACGAGGAAAGCTTCGTACCCGCAGCCACCGGCCTATGGGCAAGGCGTCCTCAGCACGATGGATGACTACGAGAAACTAAGAGACCTCCTTTATCCGGAACCCGAGGAAGCAATAGATTTCGATATGCTGTCCGAATGGGCCAAACAACAGGCCGCAGGCAACATGATAGTCTGGATTACGTTCGAGGGGTTCTTCGATTATCCACGATCGCAGTTCGGGATCGAGAAGCATTTTTATGCTTTTATTGAGCAGCCCGAGACCATGGCCGCCATGAACGCCGATCTGGCCGAGCACATGGTGAGTATGCTTGACGCGTTGTGTGACGTCTGCACGCCCGATTTCATGACGTTTGCGGAAGACATGTCGTACAACAACGGCCCGATGATCTCGCGAGATCTGTTCGATCGATTCATGGCGCCCTACTACCGGCAAGTCGTTCCTGAATTGAGAAAACGCGGCATCATTCCCTTCATCGACTCGGATGGCGACATTGAGCAACTCATACCGTGGTTTCTCGATGTGGGAATCGACGGTTTTCTGCCGCTTGAGCGCCAGGCCGGTTGCGACATCGTTGCTTACCGGGAGCAGTATCCCCAAACCCGCTTCATCGGGGCGTTCAACAAGCTGGTCATGCATCAGGGCGAAGGCGCGATGCGCGCCGAATTCGAGCGGCTTTTGCCGGCGATGAAAGAGGGCGGCTACATCCCGTCGGTGGATCATCAAACCCCACCGGCCGTTTCCATGGCCGACTACCGCCTTTACCTGGAGCTGTTGCGAGAGTACTGCGCGAAGGCCGTTAAGGAAAAGGATTGACCCCATGGCCGAAACAGAGATCATGCCGCAGTTTGTGAAAGCCATGCCGATCTGGCCGGCCGGCCGGGAACTCGATAAGAACCTCTTTGTCGGGTTTCGGGCGCGCTTCGATTGTCATGCAGACGCGAAGCACGTACTACTGCGGGTAACGGGCGCCGTGCTCTACCGCATATTCTTGAACGGTGCCTTTGTAGGCTACGGGCCGGTTCGCGCCGCGCACGGCTACTGCCGGGTCGATGAGATCGATCTGGCCGGGCGGGTGACAGCGGGGCCCAACCTTGTGGCGCTCGAGGTCGCGGGCTACAACTGTAAGAGCTTCTATGTGATCAGTCAGCCGTCGTTCCTGCAGGCGGAGATCCTTGTGGATGGCGAAGTCCTGGCCGCTACGGGATGCAGGGAGCCCGGATTCGAGGCGCGGCTGCTCGAACGGGCCCAGAAGACCGTGCGTTACAGTTTTCAACGCACCTTTACGGAAGTCTATCGGCTTGGGCCGGAATGTCACGAATGGCGGGACGAAGCGGATACGCCGATGGAATCGGTCGCGTGCGCGACGTATCCCGAAAAGAAGCTGCTCCCTCGACGCGTTCCCTACTGCACGTTCGAGAAGTGTACGCCCCGTGACTTCGTGGCGCGGGGGCGGCTGGAACCGTTTGACAACGCCCAGAAACAGCCTTGCCAGCTCGATACCGGGGCACACGGGAACGGATTCGCAGCGGACGAATTGGAAACCGTGCCCCACATGGAATTGCAGGACTACGCGCCGCGTGCGGAATTCGCCAAACGCCGGCCCTACACGAGCGAGGACGTCCTCGCGTTAGGGCCTCTTGAATACGCCGACGTAGATTTTGGCGAAGACTTCGACGGGTTCTTCGGGGCGACGGTGGCATGTCGCGAGCCGACGCGCCTGCTTATTTCGTTTGACGATCTTATGATCGACGGCCAAATTCTGTTTTTGCGCAGCGGTTGCGTGAATCTCGTAACGTACGAACTCGAGCCGGGCACGTATCAACTGGAGTTCTTTGAACCCTACTGCATTCAGTTCGTCCGGGTACAAACGCTGGCGGGCGCCTGTGAAGTCTCGAACCTGTACGTGCGCGAATTCGTTAATCCCGACATGGATGCGGCTACGTTTGAAAGCAGCGATTCCCGATTGAACGAAATCTTCGAGGCCGGCCGTGAGACGCTTCGCCAGTGCACGTGCGACGCGCTGATGGCGGATCCGCCGCGCGAGCGCGGCGCCTGGATCGTCGTCGACAGTCCGTATACCGCCCGGGGAACGTTTGCCTTGCTTAATGACCCGCGCCTCGAGCGGGATCTGTTCGAGAACTACCTCCTGCCGGATCGTTACGAAGGCGTTCCGAAGGACATGTTTCCGGCCGTGTATCCTGCGGACAATGTAAATGGGTTCTGGATAGTCAATACGGCGTTCTATACCCCCATACAGCTTGAAGAGTACTACCTTCGCAGTGGCGATCGCGCGATGGTGGATGCTTTCGAACCCAAGATCATGGCGTTCTTGAAATACTATGAACCGTTTAAGAATGAGGATGGGCTCCTCGAAGATCTCGACGGGTGGATCTTCATCGAGTGGTCGCGAGCCGCCGATTTCACCGCGGGCATCCACTATCCAACCAATATGTTGTATGCACGCAGCTTGGCCGCCGTGAGCCGCCTGTACGATCGGCCGGAGTTGGCCGAACAGAGCGAGCGCCTTCACCAGATGATTCGGGACCAGGCGTTCGACGGCGATTTCTTTGTGGACAATGCCGTGCGGAAAGACGGACAGCGGCGATTGACGGGGAACCGCTCCGAGGTCTGCCAGTACGCGGCCTTTGATTGCGGGACGGCGACGCCGGAGACGCACCCGAAACTCTGGAAAACGCTCTGCGAGGACTTCGGCCCTGCGCGGCGTGTGGCGGGCCAGTGCGGCTCACTATGGGGACAATGCGTTACCGTCTGGCCTGAGATCGTTGCCGCTAATTCCCTGCCGGGGCTTACGTGGCGTTTGGACCTCCTTCAGCGATTCGGCGAGACCCAGCGGATGTTTGACGACGCGATAAGGAGTCTCTTGCACATGGCGCGCGCCAGCGGCACCCTATGGGAACACGTCGATCCCGTCGCCGGATTGTCCCACGCGTTCCAGGGCGTCATTTGTGAACTGCTGTACCAAGGCGCACTCGGCGTACGGCGGATCGATCCCGTCGGAAAGAGAATTGAGCTGCGCTTTGCCGAGCACAACCTGGCGTGGTGCAAGGGTCGCATTCCCACGCCGGACGGCTTCGTCGAGGTCGCCTGGCAGCGAGAAGCGAAGCAGATCGTTTGCTCGATCTCGGCGCCGAAGGGATATCAAGTCGAGACGGAGGACCTCACCGGCCGGGTGTCGGTGACGCGCCAGAATTGACCGCGATTGCCTGAAACCGACGGAGTGCACGCAGACCATCCGTCGCCCCTTTCGGGGCTTTTATCTGAGGGATGCGTGTACCCAGGGGTTCTGCTTGGCTCCATTCCGGGCTGCACGCCGACATCCCCTTCGGGGATTGGTGACGCGGCGCGAAGATCGATGCCTACTCTTCTGAGGGCGCCTCACATGGAATTGCCCACATGATACAGCCCCCTTCACCATCACCTTGCGTAGAGGATATGGAACGCTTTCTCGGAGCGCAGGACGATGCTGGTGCGGCCGTCGCCTGTCAGGTCGGTCTCGAGCGCCACGTGCTCGATGCGTTCGTCGCATCGGTATTCGAAATCGGGCTCTTCACCGAACCCATCTTTGAATAACCACACCGCGAACCGATCCTCGTCGGTGCTGCACGCGAAGTCCGTCTTGCCGTCGCCGTCAAAATCCCGGAGAACACACTTTTGTAAGGGGCCGCTAGTCAGGTACCAGTGCATGGGCACTTTCAGCTTGAGTTGGGCCTTCGGTTGGGCCTCAAACCGGTTCTTATCCGGAGAAAACAGGTGAATGGCTATATGAAGAGGGTAAGAGCGGCCAGTCACAGCGCGCGCCACGGCGCCCACCGACATGCCCGGCGCAGGCGCGCGCATCAGGAGCAAGTCGACGTAACCGTCGCCGTCAAAGTCAGGAGCATAGTCCTCGTATCGGTAACGGTAGTAAGCCACACCCGGATAGCGACGTGCCGGCCCTACGGCCTCTTTCCGCGGTAGCGTTTCCGGATCGTCGCGACGCAGCTCGACTATCCATAGAACGATACGTTGCGCTTCCAAGGGATTTGCGTCGGCATCATACGCCCATAGAGTCCATTTCGAGGCCGCGTCATCTCCGGCCACCTTGAAGAAGCCGATCCATTCCGGAGGCTCTTTGCCGTAAAGTTCTCGCACCTGGTCGAAGAAGAAACCATAGTTGTCGGCCAGGTCGTTCTTGTCGTCCTCGTGAGGCGGCTGGAGGGACTCCGGCAATTCGGGTTTGCGCATGATGCGATGCGACACCTTCATCTTGAACGCGCCCGGGGGTGCGATGCGCGGTGGGCCGCCATACCAAGAGGTGAACGGAATACCGAATGAGTCGTCGTCACGGAGTTCGAAACTCTTGACCTGCTTCCCGTCGGCGCTACACAACTCCAACGCGTTCTCCCGAGGCAGAGCGATTAGTTGTCGCCCTTCATGGGAGACGACAAGAACAACGGGTTTTCGCCATCCCGGTTGCACATCCCTGAAGAGTGTCTCAACGCCAAACAACTCGCGAGCCGCCGGGACAGGGCCTTCGAGTGCAATGTCCTGCCGGATGATCGAATTGCCGCTGACACAGACTATCTCGGATTGCTCGTCCCCGTCCAAATTGGCTATATCAAACGCAACGGCCCCCGCCGGCAACTGGATTCTGTGCGTGGCGCCTTTCGTTGTGCTTGGGCAAAGGACGAGCGTTTCGCCGTCGACGATTAGCACGTCGCCCGTACCGTCCTCGTCACAATCGGCAACAAAAGCGAACGCTCGGGGGTTCTTGCAGGCGACGGCCTGCACGTCAAACAGTACCCCTGTTCCCGCACACCAGATCGTGAGGAGGGCCAGCATCATTTCCCGTCCTCCCTGGCACAGAAGGTAACATACCGCAACATGTCTTGTTCTGTTTCCTGCAGATCCACAAGAATGTCGCTCAGGCCGTCCCCGTTGCAGTCGTTTACGCCGAACTGGGCGCGCTTGCAGGCGCCAAGTTCAATCACAGCATCGGGTTTCCGAGAGTACTTTTGCCCCTTGCACAAGTAGACCGCCAACACGTTCGCGCGTTCCTGAACCACGATGTCGCGGTAGCCGTCCCCGTTGAAGTCGCCCATCATGTTCACGCGCCAGCCATGCGCGTAGTCGCTCGCCGTATCATCCCATCGAATCAGCGGCTCCTCGAAATGGAGCGTAAAACGCGCCTGCACGTCCGGTTCGTCCGAGAACCGGCCCCGTGCGTCCTGCAGATACACATGAACGTCGTGCTTGACCTTGCGTTGCGTCAACGCACGCGCCACCATCTCGCGAAGACCGCCATCGAAAAGACCCGTCGGTTGCGTCACCATGTCAAGGTCGCCGTCGCCGTCGAAATCAACGAAGTCGCGCAACCCCCCCCAAGATTGTCTGAACCCCGAACTGCCGAAAGAGCGCGTGACCCGCGTCTGGATGGTCTTGCCGCCGTCGACGGTTGCGCACGTCTTCATTACCGGCGGCCCCACGACGCTGCTCTTTGAACGTTCCCAGTCAAAGCCGATGAAGTCTATCTGTGCATCCTTATTCAAGCGGCACGGGCGGAAGTAGGCGGGCAGCGGCTCGCTTACGGTGATTTCGGTTTTGTCAACAATGACCGCGAATTCGTTCTTTGTGTCAAGCGTATAGCGTGTCGTGTAATAGGGAACGACGTCATCGCTTGGCGTTTCCCTGGCGACAACCGTAATCGAATTGCCCTCGAGCGCAAAATCGCATTCTGCATACCGAATGGGAAAGGCGATATGGCGTTTCTCGGGCGGCCAGAGCGCCTGGGCGTCGATATAGTCGACATCCGGTACGGGAAAGATGTCCAGGCAGGCCACTTCCGCGTACGTTTCTTCGTTTCGCTGGAATATATGTAAACCGCTTTCGCTGGGCTGCACGATCTCTGGCGTGCCGTCCGCATCGAAATCGTGCAGAAAGTGCCCCGCGCACGCACTACTCGCTTCCTGCTCGAGTGCATCGTCGGATTCCAAGGCGCCCGGATGGGCTTGCTGCAGATACTCGCGCCATGAATGCGCCGTGGCGGTTCTCGGCCATGTGACGGCGCATGCCATTTGTCGTCGCCACCGATGCGCTTCCCAACGAACTACCTCGAGCCGCCCCTCGAGCCGCAGATACAGGTCCCCGTGCCAAACGTCGTACTCGAAGACCTCGTCATGCGCCGGCAAGGGCGCCGGGTGGTCCACATCATATAGGCCATTACGCTGGAAGAAGACTTTGTCGCGCAGGATAAGGTCGGTTGCCCCGTCGCCGTCGATGTCGGCCCAGTGGAAATTCGTGGTGTTGGGCGAAAAGCCGGGGATCTCCTGTTCGATAAACGTGAGACCCCCGAGCACGGATAAAAGAAATACGGCAATCATGCGTGCAAGTCCCGTCGGGCGAGGATCACGCCGGCAACTCCTGTGAATATCGCAAAGGACACGACGGATGTCGCCACACAGAGCAGCGTCGTCTTGTCGGCCCAGGACGCGACGTCAATGCCGTCGCAGAGGTCGGCAAACCGCTGCCAGGGGGTTTCGAGATAGGTCGAGAACACGAAGTTCTCAAGTCCCACAAAGGACTTCACGGTGTCTGCCACAATCCATATGCCGACGGCGCTGCCGACCGCCGCCCCCGTGCTGCGCGTACAGCCCGAAATGAAAACGGCATAGGCCACCGCGGCGAACAGCGGGAAAAACCCGAGGACGAGGCCGAACAGGTAGGCGCGTGCCATGGCCGCGCCCGTGTAAATCAGTTCCCCGCCGAAGGTTACGCCTTCGAGGTCACCGAAAAGCCCCGCGATGCCCCAACTCGTGGCTGCCCCGAGGGCCGACAACAGCACGGCGTAACTCATCCCCAGAAGCAGTTTCGCTGCCAGGAATTCCCAACGCCGCAACGGGCGCACAAGGACCAGCCGGATCGTCCCGCTCGACAGTTCCTTGGACATCAGGCCCGAGCAGAACAGAATCAGCATGAACGCCCCGACAAGATTGATGGCCAGCGGCGTAGTCTTTGCGATAAACGGGTAATCGCTGATGTCGTCCCGCGTGACCTTGTGCAGCAAAGTCGCCGAGCACACCGTGGCCACCACCAGCGCCGGGCCGAGATACGTAAACTTGAGTTTCGCCGCTTTGAACGCCTCGATGGTATACGCGTTCCAGATGCGCCGCAGCGCCGAGACGATGGCTTCAAAGAACCCCTTCATCGGTTGAGCACCCTCAGGAAATAGTCGTGCAGCGTCCGGCGTCGCGGAATGACGCCCGAGACGCGATACCCGCCGCTGACAAGAAACGCCGTAAGCTGATGCGCGTTGGCCTCGCGAATCCGCACGCGAAGCCGGCCCGGCTCGACCTCGGCCGACTCGACCCAACTCTCGAGGGCGAGCCGACGGGCTGCGGCCTCCGGCGCGTCCAGCAGCACCTCGACATCCGTCTGGTCATACGACAGCAGGGTATCCATGGGTGAGCAACTGACGAGGCGGCCTTTGTTGATTACGGCCACACGGTCGCATAGCGTCTCGACCTCGTGGAGCATGTGGCTTGAGACGACAATCGTGACGTTGGACTCGGCGGCCAGACGGCGCAGCAACTCGAGGATCTCGTGCGTGCCCTCGACATCGAGCCCGTTGGTCGGCTCATCGAGAACAAGCAGTTCGGGCTCCGTCACGAGGGCCTGCGCCAGCCCAAGCCGTTGACGCATCCCCGACGAGAAGGTCCCCACTTTGTCTTTGGCCTCATCGAGCAGGCCGACCAAATCGAGCACCCGGTCCACGGAGACGTGGCGATTGGCGAGTTTCGTGACGAGCAGCAGGTTTGCCCGGGCGGAAAGATAGTCGTAGAACGTCGGGTGCTCGACCAGGACGCCCATCCGGGACGCCACATCGAGATAGCGTTTCCGCCGATCTTTGCCGAAAATCGAGATCGAGCCGGACGTCGGCGGCACCAATCCCGCAAGCATGTACAGCGTGGTGCTTTTGCCCGCCCCGTTCGGCCCGAGTAGCCCAAAGACCTCGCCCGTGTCGACCTCGAGCGACAGCCCCCCCACCGCCACCGTTCGACCGTAGCACTTCGTCAGGTTTTCGGTCTTGATACAGCCCCGCATGGGGCAAATTGTATCACGATGCGCGTGACAATGTCAGTCAGGCATCGGCGAACAAGTTTGGCGAGGGCACGCGGGCGCCGGTGCAAGCGTTTACGCTCGAGGCTCGAAGAGGTCGACGCGGTGATTCGTCAGCGCGGCCGCGTCGCGCCATACGGTCAAGAGCCGTTGCGCGTTGAACGTCGCCCCTTTTGGCACGAGCGGCATCGCGCCGGCTGCGAACAATCCGTCCAGCCGAGCCGCGGCCGCCCACCCGACGTGAACAAGCACGCTCTTGCCTTGGTTCAACGCAATCCGCGCGGTGCGGATGCTCCCGCCGGTCTTTCTGGGCTCGATGACGCAGACCAGCCGCGCAAGCGCGCTGATGACGGCGTTCCGGGTCACCGCCGCATGCGTTTCCCACGGCGCGTCGGGCGGGAATTCACTTACTAGCACCGCCGCGCCTTGGCCGACGGCCTTGGCCACACTGCGGGACGGCCTATATGTCAGCAGTCCTTGAGGAAGCGCCACGACGAGGTTTCCGTGCCGCGCAATCGCCGTGTCCTGCGCGACGGTGTCGACGCCACGGGCGCCCCCGCTCACCACAGGAATGCCCTCGGCCGAAAATGCGCCTGCACAGGCCGCTGCGAAGGTCTTGCCGCGCGGCGATACGCGGCGGGCCCCGACCACTGCGGCGCAGTCCTCGGCGAGAAGCGCGGCCCGCCCGAGGGTGAACAGCAATGGCGGCGCGGAGGAACCCAGAAATCGGATTAGTGGGGCAGGATAGGCCCGAGACTCCGGCGTATGCGCCTCGATGCCGGCCTTCCGGGCGCGCTCGAGCAGCTTCGCGGCACGGGCCATATGATGTGCCGTGCACCGGGCCAGCGCGTCCGCGGCCCGCTCGGCGCCGGGAGGCAGCAGCGAAACCCGCCGCCGAACCGGTGCGGTCAGCAGCGCCGGCAAAGATGTCCGGGCGCTACGCGATGCGGCCAACGCCGACTGCACACTCACGAAACCCACCCCAGGCGATAACAGAAGCGCCAGAATTGCAGTTGTTTCATCCACGGATGCTCTGCCCTCGGCAGTTCCACGTTTGCCGGCGACGAGCTCGACCTGCGTCGCAAGACGTCCGCTTTCGTGGCCGCCTTGGGCCGGCGTGCGCAACAATGCTACCATAGGCTTTGGCTTTTAGCTATCAGCGATTAGCTATCGGCCATCAGCTCTTGGCTTGCAGCTAGTAATGGCTGACGTTTTCTGGAGTTTTGCGTGTTTTCCTTCCCTGAAGGCTTTTTGTGGGGCGCGTCGCTGTCTGCGCATCAAGCAGCGGGGGGGAACTTCGCCAGCGATTGGTGGCGGTGGGAACAGCGTCCCGGCCGGATACGGGACGGCGCGACGTCGGCGCGGGCCGCAGGGCATTTCGAGCAGTTCGAGCGGGATTTCGCCCTTGCGGGCGCGCTCGGCCACAACGCCCATCTTCTCAGTATCGCGTGGAGCCGCGTCCAACCGGCTGCGGATCGGTTCGATGACGCGGCCCTCGCGCATTACGGAAGAGTCCTTGATACCCTCGTCGGTGCCGGGATCGAGCCCGTTTGCGCACTCCATTGCGTGGCGACCCCGGCGTGGTTTGCCCAACAGGGCGGCTGGACGAACCCCCGCTCGCCCGGGCTGTTCGCACAATACGCGCGCCGTATCTTAGCCGATCACGCCGGCAAATGCCGGTGGTGGATCCCAATTTACGAACCGCTGCACGGCCTAAACATGGCCTACGTGGAACGCGTATGGCCGCCCGCTTCACGGAACCTGTGCCGGGCGGTGCGTGCGCTGCGCAACATGGCCCGCGCGCATCTCGCGGCGTACGGGGCCATTCACGAGGCGCGCGCGGACGCCCTGGTGGGCGTGGCGATCCGAGGCCGGAGATTCCGGCCCGAGGATCCCGACAATGCGTGGGACCTTCGCGTGGCGCGGCGGGAAACGCACCGGTGTTGCCACGGGTTCCTAAGGGCGGTTCGGAAGATTTGCGCGTCGAGCCGGACGGGTGCCGGGCCGATCTCGAGCGTGGCCGATTTTCTGGGTGTGGGGTATTGCGGCATCGAGACCATTCGGTTTGCGCCGTTGAAGCCATTCGCACTTTTTGCAGAGGTTCTCCACGAAAAACAAGGCGCAACGCCGGACGCCGAAGGGTTTCGAGCGCTGCTCGACGAACTGGCCGCGTACGGCCTACCCATGCTGATAACGGGCAACGGCATCGCGACAGGCAACGACGCAGCGCGGTGTGAATACATACTCGGCGACCTCGCCGTAGTCCAGGGCGCGCTGGGTGCGGGCGTGGATGTCCGCGGCTACATCTACCGCTCGTTGCTCGACCAGTTCGAGTGGCACGAGGGGTATCGGACTCGGTTTGGCCTCGTTCACGTGGATCGCGAAACGTTGGCGCGGACGCCCAACCCGAGCGCCTACTTGTACAAGGACATCTGCGAGCACGGCGGCGTGCGTCGGGGCGCTGTTGCGAAGTTCTGCCCGGAATGGGGGAACGGCAAGAATTCGAGCGGCGACTAGGAGAGTCCGCGTGTTTCGGTGTGCGCATCGTATTGCCAAGTTGTTTGTCATCGCGCTCTTAATCGTTGGGTGTCGCACGGCCCTTTGTCAGGGGGGTGAGCCGAGCGCGCCGTTGGCGCGTCAAACCGTCCGCGTGCGGCTGACAACGGGCCAGCGCGCAATCGACGTGGCGTCGCCGGAACGCATCACGGCGAGCGTGGCCGGCGGGAAGCGTACGCTGCCGCCAGGTAGCTGGACGTTTCGCGCAGCGGAAGCAACGCCTGCGCGACAGGAGTTCCGTGTCTTTGTTAAGACGTTCCAGCCCGCCGAGCGGGCCGCGGCGATGGGCTTTCTGGACCAACTGCAACGGGAGGGGTACTCGGCAGAGATAGTCACGCTCGGCCGGCGTTTTCATACGAAGTCCGGGCGGATTATGGACACGCGGGTTCTTTGGATATCGGCCGGCGCTTTTCCGCGGCTCGAGGAAGCCGAGGCGCTGCGGGCGACGTTCGAGGGACGCGACGTGTGGGGTTGGGTGCGCGCGAGAACGGTGGCGGAGGGACGGGGAATCGTTGCCGTCCGTGGGAACGGCGAGGAGCAAACCGCCGAATGGGAAGTGCCTTTAGCTCTCGAAGCCGATGGCCCGATCCAGCTATGCTGGGACGATGGCGGCGCCGGGCGGAAACAGCCCCAAGCGCGAGCTTACGTTGGCCGTCTGGAAATCGGAATCGCGCCGGACGGCACGCTCGAGGTGTTCGAGACCCTCGACGTCGAAACCTACCTCCGGGGCGTGCTGCCGTCTGAGATGCCTGCAGACTGGCCTGTCGAAGCGCTTAAGGCGCAGGCGGTTGCCGCGCGAACGGACGTCTTCGCGAAACTCGGCATCGCACACGAACTCGAAGGATTCGACCTCTGCGGCGCCGAACATTGCCTGGCCTACGGCGGGCAGACGGCATGGCGGCCCCGCACGGACGCCGCACTCGAGGTTACGTCCGGCGAGATTCTGACCGACGGGGAGCGCTTCATCCCGGCGGTGTTCTGTGCGAATTGCGGCGGGTGGACGGAAAACAACGAGAACGTGTGGTCCGGGCCCGCCAACCCGAACTTGCGCGGCGTACCGGACATGTTGCTTAGCACGGAGGACGGATCGGATACGCCCGCGGCCGTCGGGATGGCCGCGTGGTTGCTCGACCCGCCGAAGGCGTATTGCAGCGGTGACCCGCGATACTATCGGTGGCGCAAGCAATTCTCGGCGGAGGAACTCACCGCAGTCGTCAATGAGCGCTATCCCGTCGGCCCGGTGCGTTCGATTGAGTTCGGGGAGCGCGGCGTAAGCGGCCGGCTCAAGTGGGTCACGGTGCATGGCGCAAACGGCGCCGCCGTAATCAGGAAAGAGCTGCCTATTCGGCTTGCTTTCGGCGGACTGCCGAGCGCAATGTTCCTTGTGGACGTCGAGGGCGGCCCCGACAGGCCTGCTCAGTTCACGTTCGTGGGGGGCGGCCGGGGCCACGGCGTCGGCCTCTGCCAACATGGGGCGCGGGGCATGGCACTCGAAGGTGCGCGCCATGGGGAGATTCTGATACACTATTTCACAGGAGCCCGGATCGAGAAAGTGCATTGACCATGGATCTGGCAGCCATCGCGAACAAGGACCGACGTTTTGTGATCGGGCTTACGTCCGACGCATCGTGCGTCGGCGTTAACGCCGCGCTGGTGCGCATCAAAGGTTCCGGGCGCGGGCTCGCGATCAAACTGATGCGATCGGACGCGTTCCCTTACCCGCCCAGCATCCGCGGCCGGTTGATGGCGCCGCGGCTGGACGGACAAGAAGTGTGTCTGCTCAATTTCGAACTCGGGAAACGGTTTGCCGAAGCCGCCGTCGAGATGAAGCATCTCGCGGAAGAGGAGCTTTTCGAGGTCGACTTTGTGGCCTCGCACGGGCACACGATCTCGCACATTCCGCCGCGCGAGAGCCGTGCGTTCGGCACGCTTCAGATCGGCGAACCGGCCGTCATCGCGGAAGTGACCGGCCTCCCGATCGTTTCCGATTTCCGGCAACGCGACATGGTGGTCGGCGGCCAGGGGGCGCCGCTCCTCGCGTATACCGACTGGGTCCTGTTTGCCAGAAAAGACCGAACCGTCGCGTGCCTCCACCTGGACGGCATCGCAACCATCACGGTGGTGCCGCCAGAACTCGAGAACGTCATGGCCTTCGATATCGGGCCGTGCAGCATCGCCGTCAATGGCGCGGTGCAACTCCTGAGCAAAGGCGCCCAGGATGCAGACAAGGACGGCGCGATTGCCGCCCGCGGCGTCGTTATCGACGAGTTTCTGGACTACCTCCTTGACCATCCGTATTTCGCCCTCGAGCCGCCCAAGAGCACCGGCCGCGAGGAGTTCGGGCCGGACGTGTACCTGCGGGACGCCCTCGCGAGCAGGAAATCCTGCGGGTTCGAGGATCTTGTCGCTACGGTTACGACCGCCCTAGGGTTCAGCATCGTCCGCGCGTATCACACGTTCATCAAACCTCGCCATGAGATTGCCCGACTCATTGCGAGCGGTCCGGGCACACTCAACAAGGTCCTATGGAAACACCTTATCAAAGGGTTCCCCGAGGGGATCGTATTCACGAGCGACCAGTACGGCATCCCGAGCGACGCGCGTGAGGCCATCTCGTGCGCCATACTCGGCAACGAGACGATCTGCGGCGCCCCGGCAAACCTGCCGCAAGTCACCGGGGCCAACCGGCCCGTCATCTTGGGACGAATCACGCCGAACTGACGAGCCCGATTGCTGCAGACACGGCGGCGCCAACATGGCTTTTCACGTTGCTCCCCTCGGTTCGGTCGCGTTCGAGGGACTGATGGCGGCACACCAACGCCAGGTTTTCCGCACAGCCCTGCGCTTGCTCGGGCATCGCGAAGACGCCAAAGATGCGTCGCAAGAGGTGTTTCTGCGGCTGTTTACGCACTTGGCGCGAATCGACGCTAGGCGGCCGCTGGCGCCGTGGCTCTACCGCGTGACGATCAACGTGTGCCGCACCATGAACAAGAAGCGGCGAAGACGGGACACGCTGCCACACGAGGATGCGTTGGTCCATGCCCAGCCGCGCGGACCACGGCCTGACGTGGCCGCCGAACTGGCCGAAGAACGGGACGTTGCCGAGCGTGGACTCGATACACTGCCCGATAAAGAACGTGCCGCGGTGGTTCTACGTGACATCGAGGGCCTTTCGACCCGCGAAGTAGCGGCCATTCTCGGGTCCGCCGAGGTCACCGTGCGCTCGCAGATCAGTCGTGCACGGGTAAAGTTGAAACGATTCAGGGACAGAGCGCTGAAGGGCGGGTGATTTACTCTAAGTGTCTCGAATCATAAATCCCTTGAATAAATGTGCGCAGATTCCTTTGGGACAATACGGATACATGTCCAAAAGCCTAATCTTCCCGTCATTGCGAGGAGGCGCAAGTCGACGCGGCAATTACTTATCGGCGAGTGACTTACGCTGAAGTGATTGCAGCGTCGCTCCCCCGCCGCAGGCGGGGTCGCCCGCAATGACGGTAGGGATAGCGGCCGGCGAGGATGGCTTCAGCACTGGTGAAGGTCTGGGAAAAGACGCACAACTTTGTAAAGAAATTTCGCACTCGGAACACTAGTTTTGCCGCTCAGTTTTGGGGGCTCGAGAGAAATGGGTTGTAGAGGATTTGAACGAAGCATCGCGTTGCACGTCGAGGGCGACCTGTCTCGACGGCGGGCGCAGCGTCTCGAACGTCACTTGGCGGACTGCGCCGCGTGCCGGGCGTTCGCCGAGGACATGGCCGCCAGCCAGGCCGCCGTGAAGGCATTGGGACATCGGGAACTTGGAGAAGCGGATCTTGCCGAAGTCAGACGGCATGTCTTGGCTGCAGCCAGCGAGACGGCGGCGGTGCGCCGCGGCGGTGCCCATTACCGCCGGGTGGCGTGGGTGGCCGCTACTATGGCGGCGGTTGCCGTCGTTGTGGTGTTGGTCGGCCTTAACGTCCGCCAAGCCTATGAGTTACAGCACGTTGTCGTACAGACGCAGAGCGAGCCGGAAGACGTGCCACCGACCCACGTCGTCTCTTCCCAAGACGGCGAGCGCGTTCCTTCGCAAAGCCGACCCCGTCAGTCGCCTTCGGCGCACGCGCCGCAGTTTGCCCAGAACGGACACGCCCCGGGTCCCGGCCCGGCGGAGCTTCCGCCTCTGGGTCATGAGCCAACGAAAGCCGCCAGCACACCGCCCGAACATGAAACGGAGCCGCCGCCCATCATCATCAAACTGGTTACCGACAACCCGGATGTCGTCATCCTGTTGTTGGCAAATGGAAAGGAGAAGTCCCATGCTGAACCTGCGGACAACCACGCTACGTAGCGGGGCACTCGCACTGCTGCTTGGAATCGGCCTCGCGCTGCCGGGCTTCGCGGAAGAACAGGCAACGCTCGAGGCCGTCGTCAAAGACTCTGAAACGCTCAAGACGCTTCTAGAGAATCTATCGAAGTGGGAATGCCGCATCGAGTCGGTTGAAGTGCATCAGACGGGCGACGAACTCGTCGTTGACATTCAAGGACAAAAGGAACCGCCTGCGACTCACACGGTTTATTTAGTTACCGAAGAAGAGGTCAAGGCTGTCAGCGTCATGGGTCCGAGCGCTGGGCAGGCCAAGGCGCAGGAGTTGTACGAGCAATTGAAGGCGAAGGCGGCTGAGACCACTGAGGTGTTTCAGGTCAACCACAGAAATGCCGACGAGGTTAGAGGGTTACTGCGGGTGTTCGTAGGCGAGGACAAATCATCGCGGCTA
>Ga0180437_10003665_pt1 | contig 22611 bp, 13 predicted proteins | sample SS_ome_4_FD_132410 | JGI IMG/M metagenome (GOLD analysis project Ga0180437, IMG submission 132410) | Hypersaline lake sediment archaeal communities from the Salton Sea, California, USA - SS_3_D_1 metaG | ecosystem: Environmental > Aquatic > Non-marine Saline and Alkaline > Hypersaline >...
CTTACAGAGCAATTATATTTCTCAGAAAGTTGTTCCTCAAGGATGTGCACAGGAGAAAATGAAAAAGGCACGCTCCCAAAACTGGAGCGCGCCGTTGCCATGAGGTTATTCTCTTTTAATCCCACAACTCTTTGAACACGGTACTGATGCACTACAAGGAGTGCAGCTCCCTCCTCAGGGAAGAAAGCACACCCCTCCGCCGTACACCCCAATCCAAAGCCCGCCATCAGGATCGAAGGCAATCGACTTTACATAACCGGTGGCGAGGCCATTAGTGCTGGTAAAGGAGACAAAACCGTATTCATCGTCGTAATAGCTCACCCCGCCACCTGCAGCATCGAGGCCCGTCCCGAACCAGACCCCGCCTTCCTCGTCGATGGTTACACAATTGACAACGTTGTTCACCAGTCCGTCCTGCGTCCTGAGGGGGGGATGGAAGGTGCCTGTGTAATCGAGATAACTCACTCCCAATCCTGTAGCAAACCAGATTCCACCTCTGTCATCAAATGCCATGCCGCGGACACCGTTATTTGCAAGACCATCTGCAGTCGTAAAGGTGGTCCAGGAACCGCCGATCCCATCCAGATAACTCACACCGAAATTTGTGCAGAACCATATTCCGCCCCATGGATCAACTGCGATATCTCTTACATCATTCGCCACAAGACCACCGCCGGTACTCGCGTTTGTGTAGTCGGTAAAACTATATGTAGAAAGATCAAGGTAACTGACCCCGGCGGTCGTCCCGATCCATACACCATAATTATACATATCAATGGCTATCGCAAACACGTTGTCGTATATTAAGCCATCTGAAGTCGTTATGTTTTCGATGGTTCCAGTATTGTCAATATAACTCACACCGGCTGATGTACCTATCCAGTAACCACCGGCAGGATCGACAACAATCTCACGAACCGAATTACCCACAAGGCCATCCGCTGTGGTGAGCTGATCCCATGTGACGAGATCATAATAATTCACACCACCTCCATTGGTCCCTACGAGCACAACTTCATTGTATTCATCGAAGGTGATGCACATTATCGAATTACTGTTGAGCACATTGCTGCTGTCGAAATATTCGAACTCGAGGTCATTGTCTGTCTGCAACCGGTCGGCAATGTCATCGCACCAGACAACCACCCCCTCAGCTTTCTGGGCTGGCATGAAACCCTCGATGTATCCATCCGTGTAGACCGGCAGAATGCTTGCCAGAAACAGCTCGCCTGAGCCCAGAATTGGCTGTGTCACTATCTGGTTTGCAGCTGCATCTTCGATGATCGCATTGAGACTGCTGTCGAGACTCGTATCCACAAACTCGATCTCATAGAAGGTCGCCCCGGAGGCGCTGTTCCAGCTCAGCGTTGTGGTGGCGTCGTTCCAGGCAAGGCCGCTGGTCCATGAAGAGGGGATCGCCACCCCGCTGAAAACAGAGCTGTAATCAATTCCTGGTGTGGTTATAGTGTATTCAGTCGGGTCGTAGTAGGACCAGTCGTTCCCGGCCACATCTTCAAAATAGCACTCCAGACGAACGACGTCAGACCCCTGGAGAGGAATGGCAAAGGAAAAAGAATCCCAAGGCTGGGAGCCGAACTCGACGAACTCTTCGCCGAGCAGCAGGTATGCCGCCACCTCAGAATCTGTGGGTGCGGTTCCTGAAAGGGTGATATCCCCCACTCCAGTTGGACTTATATCTATGTTGAAAGGAGCGCTTCCACTGACATCGACGACTGTGTAGTAGTCTTCGCCGGTATTATAATCATGAACGATGAAGTAGAGGTCACCGGTGGTCATTATTCCTCCTTGATACTCGCCCGCGCCCGTCGCATACCCCCCTCCGACTTCTCTTCCGTCGCTGGTATATATTTCAATATGTCCATTTGCTATTGTTCCGCCACTCTTCGCATTGAGAGTACCATAGATGCCCATTGGATCAGGCATGCTTGCTTCATCTGGTGCAATCGGTATCGTTCGAGTTAAATCCTCAGTGATGAACACATCGATATAATGCGTCTCTTCCATTTCATATCCAGACGGAACATCGGTTATACACCCTTTCATCCGCAACGGGCTGTCGCCTGTAATGGATATCGTACCGGTGCCATCTGTAATAGAGTATGTAGCAGTTTCTGCATCGTACCACTCCACACCCGCCAACAGGTTGCCGGCAATGTAATCCTTGAAGATGAAGGCCGCAGTCACCTGCGGGACAGGTCCGCTCACATCCGGTCCAGGATTGGTCCCGGTAACTGCTGGCAGACGTGCAGAGCCCCCGTTCCCGTCCTCGCAGTAGAAATAATAGGTGTGGGAGCCTTCTGTAAGGACAGAACCAGACACGGCGTATGTGTACGTCCCGTCCCAAGCGTCCCCACTTTCCAGGGTCATCGTGTTCGGGCTTCCGTCTATGAACACCTGGATCGTTGTAGGCGCATCCCCGTCGATGTCGTAGTAGTCAACGGAATAGGTGAATGTATCTGATGTGGTACCGCTCGTTGGATCCACAGAGCCATTCGTGAGAGAAGGACTATTGTTTACAGGAATTGCGGTGATCACAGGTCCACTATAGGCTCCTGGATCATCAGGAAGCCTGTCAGAGCCGCCGTTCCCATCCGTGCATTCGAAGTAATAGGTATAGGACCCCTCTTCTGCAAACGTGACACCTGAACGGATATAGGTCCCGTTCGAAGCGGTCCCGGTGTCCAAAGTCATTCCCATGTCCACCGTGTAGCTCCCATAATCTACTACCACCGAGATCATTGCAGGCGGATCCTCGTCGATGTCGTAGTAGTGAACCGCGTAGGTAAACGTGGTAGACGTATCCCCTGATGTCGGATCCAATGTGGGGACTCCCACAGGCACTGAGAGAGAAGGATTATTGTTCACAGGAATTGCAGTGACCGTCGGCCCGTCAGAGAATCCTGTTTCAGGAAGCCTGTCGGAACCCCCGTTCCCGTCCTCGCAGTAGAAGTAATAGGTGTGAGAGCCTTCTGTAAGGACAGAACCAGACACGGCGTATGTGTACGTCCCGTCCCACGGATCCCCGCTCCCGCTCTCCAGGGTCATCGTATTCGGGCTGCCGTCTATGAATACCTGGATCGTTGCAGGCGCATCCCCGTCGATGTCGTAGTAGTCAACGGAATAGGTAAATGTATCTGATGTGGTACCGCTCGTTGGATCCACAGAGCTATTCGTGAGAGAAGGATCGTTGTTCACGGGTGTGCTCGAATAGGTAAATGAGGAATCATCAGAATCGAGAAGCGTGGCGTTGTAATAGGCATCAACTGAAATGGTGTGAATATCCTCAGTGAGCCCGGATACGCTGACGACAATGCTCCAGCTCTCTGCTGCTGCGTTCAGAGTTGCACTACCGGCAGGATTCCCATCAATCTGCACCTGTATCGCGTTCACATCTCCGCTGTAGGTTCCATTTGCGGTGAAATCGCTCGAGAGTGTCTGGCCATTCGGGAAGGTAATAGAAACACTCCCTGAGGCAGGATATGCGTATGAATCGTCGAGATTGACCACAATGGTCTGATCGCTGTCAAGTGTTATGACAGTCGCACCAGCCTCGTTTTCCAAACCATCGTAATACTGATACGGCTCGCCGATATCCGGCTCCCCGTTATTGTTGTCATCGAGGAAAATAAAAAGAACGTAGTCTTCAGCAGGAAGCGAAAAGGTATGGCTTTCACCTGAAGAGATGATCGGCTCTGATTCATAGGGCTCCGGGTCTCCCCAGTTCACGCAGAAAGCACCGACATAGAGGGGGTGATCTTCGTCAACCGATGCAGCCGGATCGTAATTCACGGTTACCTCAAGCGTGTATACCGGACCAACTCCGAACACGGTGTTGCACTGGTCAACGATTGCAGAAATTATATTCCCCACCTGACGGATGCTGGAATCAACGGGTATCCAGTTTCCGTCACCATCCACGTAGGCTATTTCGTCCTCTGCCTCAAAGCCGCTCTGGCTTTCATAGGTTACGGTCATGAATTGACCTGCCCCAAGGGCACCGGTTACCTCCATCTCCGGAACCTTTGACCAGCCGTCATTGTAGCTTCCCGGGACCGGACTCGTGTTGCAGGTTACCTGAACCGGTGAGCTTATGGTGACTTTCATCCCACCGCCAAGGTCTTCAGTCGTCGAATATCCGCCCGGCTCTTCTGGCTTTTTCCCACCACTACCACCGCAGGTGGAGAGTATGAATACAGTGGAAACAATAAAAATAAAACTGAGTATGATCGCAAGACTTCGTTTCATTTTTTTCCTCCTGATAAGAACTTCGTTGACACTGAACACATTTTATCTATGGTGGAATCAGTATAAACTTCTCGCATCGATGCACAATCGGATTTCGTCTGATTTTTCTGTCAGATTTTCACCATTGTCCTTGTAAGCATTTGTCCTACAAATCAGGAAGCACTTCAAGAATGGATTCATTCCCAGACCAGGCACACAAGATTTCATTAATTCACCAGTTTGTTCACGATTGCGTAATGGGTGAGCTCATCGGTGGTTTTCAGGTGCATCTTCTGCAGTATCCTGCTCCGGTATGTGCCCACCGTTTTCACGCTCAATGCCATCTCCTTCGCGATCGCAGTAATGCTCTTCCCCAGCGCGATTGCCCTCATCACTTCATACTCCCGGTTGGAGAGCAGCTCATGAGTAGGTTTTGCCGAGTCGTCGCCAATCCGCACAAAGAGCTTCTCCCGAACCAAATCACTGATGTATTTTCCACCTGCAGCCACTTTGCGAATCGCTTTAATCAGGATCTCCGCCTCACAGCTCTTCATCAGATAACCGGATGCGCCAGCCTCAAGCGCTCTCAGCGCGTACAGCTCTTCCGGGAATATACTCAGGATCAGAACCGGCGGCTTTATCCCTGAAATGCGCATCTGTTTCAATACCTCAATCCCTCCTCCTCCGGGCATTGCGATATCCAGAAGCACCACGTCGAATCGCTTCTCCTTCAGCTTTTGCAGCACTTCCCCACATGACCCTGCCTCCTCTTCCACCGAAATATCACTGGCTTCAGAGAGCACCTGTTTAATGCCGCGCCGCACAATCGGATGGTCGTCTGCGATGAGGATGTGTATCATCGATACCCCACCTACGGGTTACATAGAGATGCTCAGCCCAGTGTATGAATACATGAGCTCTCTCTCGGGGTGTTCTGTATGAGTGTACTGCGCGGGTTTTAATCCACAATCAGTGATTGGATGAATTTTTTGTAAGAATATCTCTCTTTTTCGTGTAGGAATTCGACCTACATTTTACCCGTATTTGTAAATGGAAAAATTACCTCAGTATGATCAATTGACTATCGCGTGTATCACAACTCGTTTTCAACCGCGTAATGAATCAGTTCAGCATTGCTCTTGAGACCCATCTTTTTCAGTATCCTCCCCCTGTAGGTGCTCACCGTTTTTATGCTCAAGGCCATACTCTCGGCAATGTCTCTCACACTCTCGCCTCTTGCTATTCTTCTGAACACCTCATACTCTCGATCCGAGAGCAGCTCATGGGGCGCTTTTTCAACATCTTTCCCTAACCCCCCAAGAAGCTTCTCAACCATCGCTTCACTCACAAACCTCCCTCCTGCCGCAACCTTACGGATCGCCCGCACCAGTACATCAGCCTCACAGCTCTTCATCACATACCCGGACGCCCCGGCCCTCAATGCCCTGATCGCATACTGATCCTCAGGAAATATACTCAGCACCAGCACTGCCACCCTGAGCTGCATTCCCCGTATCTGCTTCAGCACCTCTATCCCGCCACGGCCCGGCATCGAGAGATCCAGAAGTACCACATCGAACTGGTTTTGCCGGAGCTTCTCGAGGATCTCTGCACAGTTCCCCGCCTCATCCGCCACCACAATGTCATCTGTTTCAGAAAGCGCCTGTCTGATGCCCCGGCGAACAATCGGATGGTCATCAGCCACGAGCAGTTTTATCATCGGTTTTCCCTATTATCGGGATGCTGACGCATAAACAGGTTCCCACCCTGCTTTTCCCTGAAATCTCGAGTTTACCGTTGAGAGAAGCGACTCTCTCCCGCATTCCAATCAGTCCCAGGGAGTTTTTGCTGCAAGCCTCTTGTTTCGTTATTCCCCTCCCGTTGTCCCTGATCTCCAGTATTGCTTCTTCTTGACCCACGCTCAGCCAGATACGGACTTCTCTCGCTCTCGCATGCCTGGATACGTTGGTAAGGGCTTCCTGTAATACCCTGAACAGGACTGTCCTGCATTTTTCATCAAAAACTTCCTCTCCATCGCAGGACAGGCTGCAGGGAATTCCCTCCCGTCTCTGAAACTCCTCCACTTGCCACTCGATCGCCGCGGTCAGGCCGAGTATATCGAGTATTTCCGGCCTGAGCTCTGTTGAAATCCGCTGCACGGTCCTTATTGTTGCATCGATCAGATCTACCATTTCATCGACTCTCCCTCGGAGCTTTTCAGGCGCTTCCCCAGTATGCTTTCCAATCCAGGATGCATCCATTCGCATCACTGTCAGAGCCTGTCCGAGCTCGTCGTGAATCTCCCTCGCAATGCTCGCCCGCTCATGCTCCCTCACCTCCTGAAGATGCTCTGACAGACTCCTGAGCTTCTCTGCAGTCTCCCTGAGCTCTGCCGTCCTCTTCTGAAGCTCCTGTTCATTCCTTTTGCGCACAATTGCATTGGCAAACACTTCCTCGAGCAGGTGGAACCTGTGCAGGAGCTCTGAGGACCAGCTCTGAGATAAATGGAATGAAGAAAAGGTGATGACACCGAGAAAAGCTCCCCCCGCGAACATGGGCATGGCAATGTATGAGGCGACCCTCAGTTCTTTGAAATACCGCCTTTCCTCTTCTGATACTTCCCTCGAATCATACTGATCCGGGTACAGGATGATCTCTCCACCCAGCATTTTTTTCATGAACCAGGAGCTATACTGCAGAGCGAGTGAAGGGCGGGGAGCACCTTCAGCCGCAAAAAAATGTGAGAGATAGAGCATGGTGTCTTCTTCCACAAATTCATAAATCGTTCCTCTTTCAGCACTGAAAAACAGCACAAGCTCCTTCAGCCAGCGTGCAATCTCCCTGTCGATTTCAGCTGATGGCAGGTTTACAAAGGCAGCTGAAAACTCCGCAAGCAGCTTCTCAAAAAGGAGGCGCTCATCCAGCGAACGGTACAAAAGTGCGTTTTCGAGAGATATGCTGAACTGCGTGCACAATAATTCCAGCGTCTCCACTTTGAGATTGTCGAAGACATTCGAGCTGAGCCTGTTCTCGAGATAGAGCACGCCATTGAGCTTGTTCTGATATGCCAGAGGGATGCAGAGAATGGATTTCACCCCTGAGCTCTTCACATATTCATCTTCTGAAAAACGAGCATCCACCACTGCATTGTCTGAAACTACCATCTGTTTCGAACGCATGCATAAATTTATCGCGCTTCCGGGAATAGAGGAACCATGTCCCTTGATGTCTCCGATGGAGTACGGTTGTTTCAGAAGCACCTCATATCTCCTTGCTTGAAAATCTCCGAGTGCTTCAATGAACCATCTTTTCCCTTGTTTCAACAGCAAAAACCCGCGTTCTGCCCCTGCATTTTCCATCACTATTCCCATCATCTTGTTGAGCAGACTCTCGAGCTCTGTTTCTGATGAAAGTGTGTGAGAAGCCTTGATCACACTCTGAAGGTCCAGGCTTCCGGGAGAAAGTTCTCCGACGAAACCGCTCTGTGGAGAGATCGGATGTTTTTCAATGAGTTCTCTGTGCCTGCTTTTCAAATCCTTCGCCTTGACCACTGCGCCCCACTGAGAATAATGAGAATAGGCTTCTCTAAGATAGTGTCGCGCCAGCTCTACGAGATTGTGCTCGAGACAGTATTCACCTGCACGCTCGCAGCTCAATGCCTCTTCATGGAGAAGGCTGTTTTCCTTTGCGCCCTGTATCGCTTTTTCATAGAAACGGAGCGCTTTCTGAAATTTGCCACCTATCCGCGCTTTCTCCGCTTCGATGAGACAGTACTTGTTTCGGAAATTTTCGGGGGCATGGTTGGCCCACCCCTTCATCTTTCTCAGTAAGGATTCAACTTTCTTCAGATACGCCTCTTTTTTCTCCTCAGTTGCACTTGAAATCAGTTTGAGCAAGACCAGGGGATAATAAAGGGTATGCAAACTGACAATCGGATATCCATACATACTCTCCGCATACCCATCGGTTATCTCTCCATGCATCAGCGCCTTTTCATAATCACCCATCAGGTAGTAATAGATCATTTCAGACAGATTCACGTAAAAGCTGGTCAGTGCATATCCGCTTGCGATGCTTACCTGTGCACCTGTCCGATCTCCACACAGGTCCTTTGATTGTTCCTGCTCATTCGCTTTCCCCAGCAGGCGCAACACGAGCCTGTTCCACGCGAGGGCAAGGGTAAGCTGAAAGTATTGTTTCAGTGTCTTTATGTGCTCAATGTGTTCTTGCTGCTCTTTACAGACGAAATCAAGCGGTTCCCCGATGAAATAGAGTACGATACAGATGCTCATGCGGGTATTGCACACGACCTCGATATCGCCTCTCTCCTGTGCGGATTTTATCAGTTCCTGAAAAAAAGGTATGAGCATGCGCACATGCTTCTTCCAGGGCACGATGAAGCTGTACATCTCCCGCACCCTACACTGAATATCCTCTCTTGGGAACCGCTCCAGGAGCTTGAGTGCAACTCCGCCGAAGCGGCTTCCGAGCTCTATGGTAGAAGTGTCGCTGCACAGGAACATGCCATAGACGGCGTATGCCATTGCCGCAAAGGGTGAGTTGCCCTCCCGGATGCTCAGATCGATCATGGTCAAGATGACCTTCCATACAAGCATCTTGTCGGAAATCATTGCCGGGGGAAACATCAGCATGAGAATCTTCAGTGCTGCAAGTTTTATCCGGTCTTTGAGTATAGGGAGCCTGGCAAGCTCATCGGGGTTCAGGTCAACCTGAAGCGATTCCTTCAGCGTAACTCCCAGGAGTTCAAGCGCTCTGAATCCGGTCTCAAGAGATTCCCCAATCCGGTACCGAGCAAAATTGGACAGCATGAGGGTTTCATGGACCCTGATCTTGTCAGGAATACCCCTGATCTGTTTCAAAGCGGAACCGGCACATTCATCCACCCGGTCGAAATGGGTGTTGAGGTATTCTGCCTCGAGGAGCGCAAGAAAAAGCTCCTTTGTCAGGCCGTAGTTTGACCGCCAGCTGTTTTTCCCAAGCAGTGAAATGCCCCGTCTCACATAGACGAGCATTTCCGCATACGCTGCCCTCTCCCGCGCCTTTTTCCCAGCTTCAAGGTTCAATCGAGCGATCTCGTCTCTTTCTTCCTGGCTTTCTACGAGCGGAGCTCCTTCATTCAGGTGGTTTATTATCTCGAATAGTGTATCCGCGAAAGTATCCTCCCCTATAACTTTTATCAGCAGACGGCCGAGCTGCAGGTGTGTGGCTTTTCGCTGTCGGTCATCCATGAGCGTGTGCACAGCCTGCCTGATACGGTCATGCACAAAGTAGTATATCTGCTCTTCCGGATAGATATACTGTTTGATCAGAGCCTCCTCCAGCGCGCAGTCAATTCTGTCTTCAGAGTAGTGGGAGAGAATGGAAAGCATCGATCGGCTGAACCGATCGCCGATGCACGCTGCCACTCTCAGTACCTGCTGAGTTTCCTCTTTGAGGCTCCCGATATTTGTGATAAGCATGTCGATCACATTGTCGCTCACTCGCACTGATTTAAGCGATTCGACATCCCAGGTCCACTTGCCTGCACCTGAATCGTAGAAGATTCTACCTTCCTCCTTGAGAGAGAGCAGAAGGCGACACGTAAAAAAGGGGTTCCCTCTTGCTCTACTGTAAAAAAGCTCGCTCAGCTCATCGATTCCCTCACTCCTGTTCAGTGCATCAGTGAGCAATGCACCTATAGATTCTTTCTCGAGGTTTTCAAGGGAAATCGTAGTGAGGGTGACTTCAGCCTCGATTTCCTTCAGGGCCAGCTTCAGAGGATGGGTGTTCGTTACTTCGTTGTCCCTGTATGCACCAATCAGAAGCAATCCCGCCATTTTTTCATCTCTGCTCAACATTTTCAACACATTGATGGACGCGCGATCTATCCACTGGAGGTCATCGATGAAGAGCACAAAAGGGCGCTCCTTTTCAGCGATGCACCGGATGAGGTTTTGAAAGATGAAATTGAAACGGTTCTGAGCCTCCTGTCCGCCGAGCGGCAAGATATCTTTCTGTTTCCCTATGATGCTTTCGAATCCTGGAATTACATCGGTTATTACCTTTCCTGAATCACCAACAGCCTCTACAATGGACTGTTGCCATGCAGCAAACTCACCCTCCGGTTTTGACAGTATACGGGCTACAAACCCGTTGAATGCCCTCATGATTGCTATGTAAGGAATATTCTCACGGTACTGTTCTGCTTTTCCCTGAATGAGGATACCCCTTCTCCCTTTCAGCAATTTCTCAAACTCCCTCACCAGGGCGGTTTTCCCGATACCTGGATATCCTGAGATGAGAATCAGCTCGGAACCTCCCTCCTCGACTCTGGGCAGCGCTTCAACCATCGCCTTCAGCTCTTTTTCCCTTCCGTATAACGTTTCAGGTATTCGCAGGATGCCCAAATGATCGTACCGGGCAATCGGGAAAGGCACTATCACTCTATTTTTGTCATATTGTTGAAGGCATTCATCCAGATCTGCCTTCACACCGGAGGCGCGCTGGTACCGGTTCTCGGGATTCTTGGCCAGAAGCTTGAGAATGATCGAGCTCAAGACCAGTGGTACTGCACTGTTCAGGGATCCAGGTGAAGCAGGCTGTTTTGCGATATGACTGTAAACGAGCTTCTGAGGGTCTTCACTCTGAAAGGGCGGATTTCCGGTAAACAGCTCGTAGAGAATGATTCCGAAAGAGTACAGATCTGACCTGTGGTCGACTGGTCTGTTTACCCTTCCTGTCTGCTCGGGTGCCATATAGGGCAGGCTGCTGCTCTTCAGCTCACGTTTGCTGCCCTTCTGGGTGTGAACATCAAAAAAAAATGCACTCCCAAAATCGATGAGAAAGAGAGAGTGGTCTGGCCTTCTGAGAAGAATGTTCTCGCTGGTAAGATCATTGTGGATGAGGTTCTGCTGATGGAGCCCCTCAAGAATCTGTGCGAGGCGAAGGGCTGTTTTCAGCTTCTCTTCTGTACTCAGTTCCTGTGTGTGAAGCTGATGCTTTAAGCTGCAGCCTTCGATATACTCGAGTATCAAAACCGGAAGACCGTCTTTTTCTTCTTTTCTAATCGACCTGCGTATACCTTCCCTGTCGAGAAGGCTGACAATGGTATATTCATTCACGAGGGCATCGATCTCACGCTGAGGGGGATTCCCATCAGGGAGCGCCTTGCACAGCACGGTTTTTCCCTGGAAGGTATCGGTGTAAATTACCGTATTCCCGCGGTAAATGATATTTTCGATACTTCGCACCTGAAAGAACCCTCATTCTATAAAAGAATCTGTATACTGACGGGAGAATCGGTTTTACCTTTACACTGATTTAAGGCACCCTATAAACAACAAATGCAAACAACAGAAGCACGTATCCAGGCGGCGGTGTATCGAAGAGACGCACAGACTCGTCTATACAACCGTTCCTGGCGAAATTTATCCTTTAATTTAATTTGCAACTAGAGCAACATTTGAAAGCAATTAATTCTGTATCCACTTTAATTTTTGTATTAATTATAATGGTATCAAATAAATATTTCCTGTCAATAGAAGTTTTATTCTCATAGGCGCTGTATTCGTGCAGTGGAGAAGACAATAATTGCGAGGAGCTCACCATGTTCGAGCACAATATCTCTCCGGTGATTTTCAGCATTGGCCCGTTTGCAATCAGGTACTACAGTCTTTTGTTCGCCTGTGCCTTTCTTCTAGGCCTCTACCTTATTACCAGGATCTTCGAAATCAAACACATCGACACAAGCCTCGTTCAGCCCCTGTTCATTACTATATTCATCTGTGTCATCGTGGGGGCGCGGCTGGGACACGTGCTGTTCTACAGGCCCGGCTACTTCTTCCGTCACCCCCTGGAAATCTTCATGTTCTGGAAGGGGGGGCTTGCAAGTCACGGCGCCGCGATCGCGATGCTCATCGGGGTGATACTGTTTGCAAAACGGCACAGGATACCGTTCTACAAGATTGCCGACTCCATGGTCATCCCCATTTCCATCGGTACGAGCTTCGTTCGTCTCGGGAACTTTTTCAACTCGGAAATAGTCGGCAGGGTGACGAGCGTACCCTGGGCAGTGAAATTCCTCCGATACCCGGAATCTAGCGGAGGCCCACCCCAGTATAGACATCCGAGCCAGCTCTACGAAATGGCCATGGGAGTGGTGATATTCGTGACCCTCTGGACCCTTCTGAAAAAAAAGAGGGATGCACTTCAGGATGGCTTTCTTTTCTATCTCTGCATGTTCATGTACTTTACCCTCCGCTTCCTCGTGGAGTTCGTCAAAGAGTATCCTTTTATAATAAAAAAAATTCCTCTCACCACAGGGCAGTATCTGAGCATCCCGTTCATCATCTTCTCCGCCTTCATGCTCTTCGTTGCGGGAAAGATACGGCGAGCGGAGAGAAAATAATCCTCAAATGGAAGAAAAAACGACAAATTCTGCCGGTCTCGTTGAATTTAGAAATCCATGTGCTATATTTGGAATCGAAGGAAAAAAGTGTTGGAGTCCCCTAATGCAGCTAAAAAATTACCAGGAAGACATCGTATTGCATGTGCTCGACATCGTGCTCGAAAATAATCCTGAGCTGAGAAACGATATGATCTTCATTAACGATGTCGCAGCCTATGTCCTGAACCGCATACCGCCGAAGTACATCATGAGCGAACGCGGTTTTACCCGGCTCGCATCACTCCATCTTTTAAATGGACAGAACGGGAAAGGGATAGTGCCTCTCGTGGAGCTGATCGGCCTCATAAACACCGGCATCGAAATCGTAAAGGGAAGGAGAAAATCTCCGCTCGAACGGGAGCTGTTCGAACAGCCGTTCGAGCGGCCGGAGGTTGAATTGTCCGATATCGACCGCACTGAGTTTCTTCACAATTTCCCGCAGATAGTCGGCAGAGCGGTGGACAGGACGACCCGAGAACCGGTCATCGGCGCATGCGTGACGCTGTACATTGACGGAAAGATAGCCGAGCCGGCGGAATCCGGCTGGATGAATCCTTACATCACCAGCTTCGCAACCGAAGGGGTATACAGCTTCTGGCCAAGGGCAATAAAATCAAGCGCTCATTTAAAAAAAACAACGATGATTGTCACGATTGAACACGAAAACTACAGACCCCTGGAAATTGAGCGGGAGATCCGCACCGAAGGTGCCTTCAGGTTTTACAACTTCATTCACGGCGGGACCATCATCAACCTTGAGACGAGCTGCCTTGAAAAAAAGTGAGCGATCGGCTCAGGCAGTCCTGCTTTCTCTCCCTTCCTTCAACTTTTTCTCAATATTCAGCAGTATCTTCCGGTAGAACCTGTTGAAGAATTCGATCCGCTTGATTTTGATATACGCATCGTATGCCCAGATGCTCTCAGGATACTCTTCGAGAAGGGTAGAGAAGTACAGGTCCGCCTTTCTGAGGTAGTGGATGGAGCGCGCAAAATGCTGGAGATAGTACAGGTCGTTTTTCAGTCGCACATTCGTCTCCATCGTTTTGATCCCGCTCACTGCCCTGGAGAAGTTCTCGAAGCCCTGTTTGTAGTAGGCATACTGCACATCCCTGTGGAACCCGATCGCATCAGGTGGGATTTCGTGCACGGTTAGCGATTCGGTGTATGGGTGCGATTCTTCTCCATTCTTCATCTGTTCTGCCTCGTCCCTTTGCGGAGCACACTGGGGCCTGTGGGAGAGCCTTTCAGTGATGCGGGCATAGGCCTCATTGATCTGTACCATCTTGAGCTCCTGGAGCCGTTTTTCCGACTCAGGAAACAGGTCCGGATGGTTTTTCCGCACGAGCTTTCGATATGCATGTTTGATTTCGTCAGATGATGCGCCGGATTTTACCCCCAGAACCTCGAAGTAATAGCTCCCGATGTTCATCCCCTATAATCCTTCTTCTTCCTGCAGCTTCTGCGTTTCAACACCATGCCCGGTCATTTTCTGGTGGATCTGTTTTTCTTGCGGAATATTGAAACGTCTATATTGAGCTGCCGTATCATGTCCTGAAGCTGCCTTCGGTCGATACCCGCATTCCTGGCTGTTTCGCTGACGTTCCCGTCGTACTGGATGAGTAACTTTTCGATGAACCGTTTCTCCAGCTCCTCTTTCCTGTCCTTTACGATTCTCGATTTGTACTGCTTGAAATCCTGCCAGCTCTCCGGAATATCTTCCTCCACCCTCTTACCCCGGTGAGCAGGTACCGACCCTCCCTCCATATCAAACACCACATCCTTGATGATAGAATTCTCGGTAAGGAGCGCGGCCCTCTCGAGCACATTTACGAGCTCTCTTACATTTCCGGGCCAGCGATACTCCAAAAGCTCTAGCTTCACTTCCGGGGAGAGAACGAGCTTCGTCCTCTTTGCTTTAAGAAAATAGTCGGTGAGCGGAAGAATGTCGCACCGCCGTTCTCTCAGCGGGGGAATCTTTATTGGGATCACAGCAATGCGATAAAAAAGATCATTCCGGAAGCCCCCCTGATCCACCATATGTCTTAGGTTACGGTTGGTCGCAGTGATGAGGAAGAGATTTATTGCTTTTTTCACGTTGCTCCCAACCGGATAGTATTCCGGAATCTCGAGCACGTGTAAAAGCTTTGCCTGTATGTCGAGTGGCAGTTCACCGATCTCGTCGAGAAAGAGTGTTCCGCCATCAGAGAGGGCAATCTTTCCCTCGTAGTCCTGAACCGCACCGGTGAATGACCCCCTTCTGTGTCCGAACAGCTCGCTCTCAAGGAGATCGTGGGGAATGGATGCACAATTGAGCTTCACAAAAGGGCCCTTTCTACCGGACTTCTGATGGATGAATCGTGCAATGAGCTCCTTTCCCGTACCGGTTTCACCAATGATGAGAATCGGGGAGCGGAAGCAGGCTGCTTTCTGAGCGAGGTTGAGCATCTGGATCGTTGCATGGTCACGGGTCACAAACTGGTGCTCCTCTTCCTGAATCGTCACCCTGTACTCTTTATCGACTCTGGAACTGCTCTTAGAAACCTTGATATAGGAGAGGGCTCTGTCCATTGACTGCACGAGCTCTTCGATTTTTATCGGTTTGACCAAATAATCAAACGCTCCCTTTTTCATGGTATCCACCGCATGGTCGATGCTCCCGTAACCTGTGAAAACGATGAAGGGCACCCCCGGGTTGACATTTTTGATTCTGCTCATGAGCTGGATACCGTCGATGCCGGGTAACCGGACATCTGTCACGATCAATTCCGGACTGTCAGCATTGAAAGAGCTGAGAGCACTCTCTGCATCTCTGAAAAAACGCACATTGTACCTGGTCGTGAGATTGATGCGGAGGATGTCCCGCATTTTCTCTTCATCTTCAATGACGTAGATGAGTGAACCCGTGGTTGTTTTATCCATGTTTTTATGCTTTCCTCATGAGAGGTAAGGTGGTCCTGAAACATGCACCATTTCTCGACTGCATGAGGTCGAGGCTTCCGTTGAGCTGCTCGGCCAGTTTCCTGGAGACGGTCAACCCCAGGCCGCTCCCTTCCTTCTTCATTGTAAAAAAGGGTTCGAAGATCTTGTCTTTTAACCTATCCGATATGCCCGGTCCGTCGTCACTGTGATAAATGGTGACCATGTCTTCGTCGCACTCATAATCGATGCTGATGACTCCTCCCCTGCTCATTGCCTCAATAGAGTTAAGGGAGAGGTTGAGAAAGATCTGAAACAGGATGCTTGGATCCGAATAAATACTGAAGGTGGGGTGCTTTTTCACGGAGAATTCGATGTTTCTGTCCCGCAACTTATATGAGAGAAAGGATTTCAGCTTCGAAAATATGGAACCCAGCTCAACTTCCTGTAAATCCGGTTTCTGCTGGAAATCCACGCTGAGAAGCTTCTCAGCGAGGATGTTTATTCTGTCCGTTTCTTCCTGTATGTAGCGGAGCATTTTCATCCTGTCGCCCTCCGCGATTTTATTCTTCAGAATTGTCTCCGCTGAAGTGGATATGATCGAAAGGGGGTTTCGAATTTCATGCGCAAGCCCTGATGCGAGCTGACCCATAACCATCATCTGCTCCATTCTGAACTCGTGCTTCTCGATCTCCTTTTCGTATTCGTACATCGTGCACCTATCGATGAGTGCTGGCATGATGACCTTGAGGTAGTTTAAAGAGCATATCTCATCATAGCTCCACCGCTCTATGATGCTGCGCCTCGGGAGGAGGATCAATGCAATAATTTCGTCCTCCCGTATAATGGGGAGAATAAGGTTGATGCCCAATCCGTGCAGGGTTCGTATGTCCTCCCTGGTGTTAATGAAGATGAGCAACTCCTCAAGGGTGATTCCTCTGTCAATCTTCATAAGAACAGTAAGAAGTTCCGGCGTTGCGATCAGGGTCAGAGGGTTTTTAGAATCCACATTATTGAAAGAGCGTGTCTCCTTCTCCCGTATGAGCAGATACAGTTTCTCTATCCTCCTGTACACCCTGAACACCTCCCTGAGCCTTCCGTAGAGGTCTTCTATCGTCTTCGAGTAGGAGAGGTACTCCAAAGGCTCGATGTTGCTCGAGCCGAAAGAGGAAACATTCGGAAACCTGCGCTTTATGAAAGGGATATCAAGAATTCGTTTCATGGTTGAAACGGTAAGATAAATGATGAAAACCTCAAGAATTAATGTGACATTAACTGGTAAATCGAGCATTCGGGCAATTGCCTCCTGGTTCCGAAGCAGAACAGAAATATAAATGAAGACCAGTATGGCGATGAGTGCAGGAAAAAAAAGAATCCCGCTCATCAGACGCTTTAGATCTACCAGATGGAAGCGGAGTATCAAGACCACGAGAAATATGGTAAAAAATCCGAGGAAGAATCCAATCCAAGGGAATGGTATGTTGAAGAAATAATTCATCCCATCGATGATCGTGAGCAGATATGCAAGTGGTGCTCCGACCCCGACAAGGAGCCGTACGGTGTTTTTCTCGTACGGAATGATCTGGACAGAGAGCGAAGTGAGAAAATTTCTCGTTGCAAAAAAGAGAAGCACGAGGGAGTAGATTGTCAGTAAAAAGAAGAGCAGGAAAAAAGGCAGCGGTAGTTCTTCCACCGATATACTTCTGAATCCCGTGGGAAATGGCAGTTTGTCGATGATCAGTTGCTCCGGAAAGAAGATCACGATGAGTATGCAGAAGAAAAGAGAGAGCCCGTAAATCACAATAAGATGATTCCTTCCGAACCTCCGTCTCATCGGGTAATAGAGTGACAGAGTGTAGAAAAGCGGTGTGAAGAAGGAAATCCCGATCGAGCCGAGGATGATGATCCAGTAGAGGTATCGATTCCTGTCCGGTTTCAGCTGGAGAAGAAGGCTGATATCACTGAACAGCACACAGATGATGATGAGGGTCAGGAGCTTGTTCAGGTAACTCTTTGAATTATAAGTCCAAACGATGTAGCCTATGGTGATACTGAGGAGAATTATGATAAACTGAATATGGAAATAATTTACACCCATTTCAGCTAGAATATACCAAAGTTGCGGGAAAAAATAAAACTGAATCCGCTCGTTCTTTGCAGAAGCACTGAATCATGGTTCTCATGCGGTAATTCGTTCTCTCTCCATCTCCTCGACTGCGGTAACCGCACCCACACTTTTTTTGTACACCATGCAGCCAGGATCAGCACCGAGAATGTCTCCGTATGCATACGCCCTCGCTCTGCACCCGCCGCATATATACTGATAATTACGGCAGTAAAAATGATAGTTTTCCCTGTCCGAAAGTTGCTTGCACAGTTCGGAGTCCTGCCAGATCTCTAACAGCGAGCGCTCTCGTATGTTGCCAATAGTCACGGCGGGCATGAAGACACAGGGGCTCACCTTTCCATCGGGCTGGAGCGCTGCATACACCCTTCCGGCTCCGCATCCGCCAGCGTATTTGATGATGCCGGTGAGTGCGGTTGCATTGTCGGCTGTGTAATGGAACAGGCCACTCCTTCCACCGGAAGACCGGTCGTAAAGGATTCTCGCGAACGCAGGTGATGTGCTGATAATGTTGAGCTTTGTCTCATGGCGTTTCATGTGCCAATCGTAGAGCATGTTCAGCAGCGTTTCTCTCTGTTCTGGTGTGAGGTCCTGGTCGAAGGCATCCTTTCCCCTGCCGGTAGGGATGAAATTGTAATGACTGAAGGAGTCCACCCCGAGCTCTTTCGCCAGGTTGAGTATCGCAGGCACTTCATCGAAATTTCTTCTGGTAACAACGGTATTTATCCCCACATGGAGATACTCGTTGTTGACAAGATTTTCGATTCCCCGAATCGTCCTCTGGAAGCTCCCATTTCCTCTGATGAAATCATGGGTCTTTTGGGTTGAACCATCCAGGCTCACGAATACGTTTTTCGTTCCGTAATCGGCAAGCCGCTCGACGAGTCTTCTGTCCTCGAGCAGCGTTCCATTCGTCGCAATGGTAACATGGAGAAACTTGCTCGCATAGCTCAGTACATCCCAGAAACGATCGCCCATTATGGGCTCTCCTCCTGAAAGGGCGAGATAGGATGTGTTCGCATCAACCATCTGGTTGATTACATCGATCTTTTCCTCAAATGTGAGCTCATTGCTCTTAAGGTTTCCCGCACTTTGGTAGCAGTAGCGGCACCGGAGGTTGCAGAGGTTCGTGTAATTCCAGACGATGAGCAACGGTCCATCAAAACGGAAAGGGAGTTTTAGCCCATGCTCGCTTACCGTGTTGAGTATATTGAGAAGCGTCTGTTTATTGAAGTTTTTGGAGAGGAATTCCTTCTTCATCTGTTCCGTCAACCCGATGCGCTTCATTCCCGCATCTATGGCAATTTGGAGCGGAAGTCGTCCAAAAAAGGCCCGGATTGTTTTTTCTTTCTCATCACCGAAGATCTCATCGATCCGTCTCTTTCCGCTGTTCGCGTAGTGATGAAAAAGCCTTCTCACGATCCTTTTGTTCATTATTTTTTCAGTTTTTTGCATATGCCGCTCCTCTTTTTTATTCTAAAAATATTTAAGCAAAAAAAATGCCAGCATTATGTATCTATTTAATTATATATCATTCAATGAATTACTATAATTCCAGCGATTCTGGAGCGATAAAGGTGCGATTAAAAATCTCGCATTTTTTCCGTAAGTGTCAGGTTTCAGGCCCCCTATCCCGAGATTTCATTTGTCATTCACCCTTTTTTTCCGTAGAATTGTACAGGCAGAGGGGAAAAGCGGAGAGTGTTCCCACCTGATAGCGAGCTTAAGAATTCACCACGCTGGAGGTGACAATGAGCGAGTATGGCCTGCGCTCTGAGATCAGAGTACCAAATCTGATCCTGTTCGGATCCAATATTATCGAGGAGCTTGGTGACCTGTCCAAGAAGTTCGGTAATCGGGGTGTCCTCATCTACGGAGGTTCCTCCCTCAAGAACAGTGGGAACCATGACAGAATCAACAGGATACTGAAAAAGAACGCCCTTTCAATCGAAGAGATCAGCGGCATTTCCCACGACCCTGATAATGAGCTGGTAGAATCGATCACAAAAGAGATACAAAATCTGAATCCTGATTTCATCATCGGTGCTGGCGGGGGAAGCGTCATCGATGTGGCGAAGGCCGCATCAATAATCGCCACAAATGGCGGTACTGTTGGTGATTACTGGAAGGGAAAATCCTTTACAAAGCCCTCCATCCCCTTCATCGCGATAGCGACCACTTCGGGTACCGGTTCTGAGGTCACCAAGAATGCAGTCATCACCGGCAAAGGTGCATACTTCAAGAAAAGCATCAGGAGCGACTTCATGATCCCGAATATCGCCCTCGTGGACCCCACGCTGACCCTGAGTGTTCCTCCGGACATCACTGCAGAAACAGGCCTCGATGCCCTGATACAGAACCTGGAAGCCTACACTTCAAAAAACGCGGGCCCGATCACTGACACTCTGGCAAAAAAGGGGATCGAGCTTTCCGGGCGGTACCTGCTCAGGGCAGTACAGAGATCGGATGACCTGGAGGCAAGGGAGGGTCTATCGCTTTCTTCACTCTACGGGGGCATTACTCTGTTGAACGCGGGGCTGGGCCTCGCACACGCTCTCTCTCATCCACTCGGCATCCGATTCGGAATTCCCCACGGGAAAGCGTGCGCGCTCACCATGGCGAAGGTTATCCAGTACAACTACTCCGCACGGAATGAGAAGTACGAGGAGATCGGGATGCTTCTTGGAGGGATCAAAGATCCATCCGTCGCCTTCACGCAGCTCACCGATTCCCTCGGAATCTCCACAAAACTGAGTAGCTATGGCGTAAAGGAGGATGATATCCCACTGATTGTGGAGGAATCGAAGGGAGGAAGCAGGCGCTACAACCCGATCGACCACGATGATGCAACTGTGGCGAAGCTCCTCCGGGAGCTTCTGTAGATGTGCACATTCGGTAGAATTCACGGATTTTCTCTCCTTCTCAAAAACTGATGAAACGAGGTGAAGCTTTATAAAAACACTCTACAGATTCTTCCGCTCGACGAAACTGGCAGTGGTGCTCCTCATACTGATCGCGCTTCTTTCGGCGTTTTCAACCGTCGTGCCGCAGGGCAACGAGCATCGTTATTACTTAGCGCGTTACCCTGATTTCATCGCCCGGCTGATTCTGAGCACTCATTTCCACCGTTTTTTCCGTTCCGCCATGTTCCTGATTTTGGCAGGACTGTTCTTCTTGAACCTACTGGTGTGCGCGACAGACCGGATCGTCAGACGGGCGAAAAGGGGGGCGCCGAGGCGGTACGGTCCTGACCTCATTCATGTCGGTGTGCTCCTTCTCATGATCAGTGGACTCATGAGCCTCACGGCTCGCAGAGAGTGGTATATCCGTCTTGCGGAAGGTGAGTCTGCACAGCTTGGGTACGGGTACGAGCTTTTTCTCACTTCCTTCGAAAAAAAAACCTACATGGACGGCAGACCCAGGGAGTATGTCTCCAAGGTAGCGCTTCTGAGAGGAGGACAGAGAGAAAAAACGTTCGAGATCAGGGTGAACAGGCCGCTCAAGGTTGAGAGAATGAGAATATTTCAGGACTCATACTCCTACACTACAGTGCTCTCTCTCAAGGACCCAAACAACACCCGACATCGCTTGAAGGCAGGCGAGAGTTTGCACACCGGTGATGGGTATTTCACTTTTTCAGGCATTCTGCCCGAATACGAGGAACAGATATTGAGGGAGAGTTACTCCGATTCGGCGGAAGGGGAGAGAATAGAGTTACACGATCCCCGCAGGAGGGATTTCCTGCTCTTCCACGAGCGGGACAGCGGAGGAGAGATTGTGGGCGTGCGACTTCTCGCTCCTGATGACAGCATCTCGGGCTTTACAATAGAAGGGGTGTTTCTTGAAGAGCAGTCCGGGTTCCAGGTTGTCCAGGACAAAAGCTTCACCCTGGTGCTCATCTCCTTTTTTATCGTCGGTGGCGGCCTCGGGTTTACATTTTTGCAAAAGATGGGAGATATGAAAAAATGATCGCAACTGCAGCATTCATGCTCCTTCTGCTCTCACTCCTCCTTCAAATTGTCGGCCTTCTGAAAAAAGAGCTTTTCTTTTCCTACTATCTTCTTCTGACAGCCGCTCTGCTCCTCTTTACCGCCACAGCGATGCGAAGCGCAGTAATCGGTTTTTTTGCAATTACCAACAGTTATGAGTCGCTTATTTTCTACGCAGGGGTTATCACGCTTGTTCTTTTTCTGTTCCGTATACTCACCAAGGTGAAAACTCCTCCACCCGTCTCCTTCCTTGGAACGTTGGTCGCAATCGTTCTTCTCGCAGTTGCCTCTTCGCCAAACCTCCCCAAAGAACCACTCCCACCGATACCGGCACTCCGATCGCACTGGCTCGTGCTACACGTGACTTTTTCTTTCATCGGGGAGGCATTTTTTGTGCTCGCCTTTTCAGCCTCTATCTATTATCTGGCGGTCAAAAACGACCGGAAAAAGGAGACTGCAGACCAGCTCATCTACACTTCGATCGGAATCGGATACCCATTTTTTACGGTAGGGGCACTGATCTTTGGTGCAATATGGGCCCAGTATGCATGGGGGAGTTACTGGTCGTGGGATCCAAAGGAAACCTGGGCGCTCGTGACCTGGATCGTGTACACGGGCTACCTTCATACCCGGTTCGTGAAACGCATGAAGGGGAAGCTATCGGCGATCCTCTCGATTGTCGGCTTCTGCTTCACCATATTCACCTTTTTCGGTGTGAACTACTTGATGAGCGGTCTGCACAGCTACGGATGAGAAACAGGGGACATGCTCCTTCTGCGGGTGAGAGAAACTGCCTGAAATATGGATGGAAAAACAGTTCCAGGATAAAAATAGGATCTTCCAAATAGTTAGCCGGGGTACACCGCCCATGGCGGCTGATCATCAAGAAG
>Ga0180437_10003666_pt1 | contig 22608 bp, 14 predicted proteins | sample SS_ome_4_FD_132410 | JGI IMG/M metagenome (GOLD analysis project Ga0180437, IMG submission 132410) | Hypersaline lake sediment archaeal communities from the Salton Sea, California, USA - SS_3_D_1 metaG | ecosystem: Environmental > Aquatic > Non-marine Saline and Alkaline > Hypersaline >...
AACTCTAGCGTCCTGTGCGTTGCGCCGGAGCCTTCGGCGTTGCGCCGGCTGCCGGCGACCGCAGTAGATCGTTTTGCTCCCTCAGGAGGGCGTTCTGCTCCTTCAAAAGGGCATGGATCGCTTTGAGCTCGACGATCATGTCCATCCGCTGCTGGACCGGGTTGGCGAACGGCAGGTTGTCTGCCGGCGGCGCCGCGTCCGTGGCCCGATAGAAGCTTAGCACGCAGCAGCAGAGGGCCCCGGCGGCCAGTGCCAAGGGCCAGGGGAGGCGTTGGGGCATGGTTGGCTCCTTTAGAGAGGGTTCAGGGTTCGGGGTCCAGGGTTCAGGACCTGGGGAGTCGGGGGCCGAGACGAGGACTTGCCGCGCGCCTCACGTCGCTCTCAACCCGCCACTCCCCGTTAACCACTCACTATCCACTACTCACTATCCACTAACCACTACTCCACTGGAGCAAATCCCAGCGGAGCCCGGGGTTGTTGGGCTCCAGCTCCGTGGCGTCGTTAGGATGGGGGAGGTAGATGGGAATGTAGGGGTTGTGCCAATGGTACCGGACCGGCGCGGCGTCGGGCCGGATCGTCAGGCGCGGCGTGGGGTCGCGGCCGCGATCGCCCATCCACTTCGGAAAGTATGCCACCGCCGGCGAGATCTCGTCGAGGTAGGCGTCGAATTGATTGTAGTAGTCTTTCCAGTTGAGCGTGTTCCACGGCTCGCGCTCGCGGAAAGCGAGCGCGCGCGTGATCACCCGCCCGGAGATGGCAAACGACGTGCTCTCCGGTCCCTTCTCGATCTCCAGTTCGCCGAACACGGCCAGGAGCCCCGTCAGGCTTCCGCCGGCCGTCGGCTTGACCTTGAATCTCTGGCAAGTCGCCGTCGGAAGCCGCACGGCCTTGTCTTCACCGTAGAGGTCAGGCAGGTCGACCGGCTTGAAATGCACTTCTGTGCCCACCACCCGGATTTCGTCCTTGCAGAACAACGTGCCCCGGATGGTGACGTTGTTGCCGAGATCGAGGTTGCCGTCGCGGTAGTAGAGACCGAGCGGGTTGGCGAGCGGGTCGGGTTCAAGGATCGTGTTTTCCAGGGTGCCGGGCAGGAGTGCGACCGTGTACACCGGCCCGCCCTGATAGATCCGGTAGTTTGCCAGCGCGGCCGGCTTGATCCAGTCGGAGGCGGCTTCTCTGGAGCTTAGATCGCCCGCCGGAACACCAAGGAGTAATTGCAGGGCGACGAGGTCGATCAGGTCCTGCTCCCCAAATGGCAAGTCCACGCGCCCGTTGACGGGCCGGTAGTCGGGCAGGTTGTTCCGCCGCATGCGGTTCAAGTCGTCCAGATAGGTCCACCAGGCATCGGAGTCGTTGGGGTAGTGCCTGGCCAGTTTCAACTTTTGTTGCACGCGGATCGCCCCGGAAAGCTGGCAGGGGAGGTCGATCTCGAATGGGTCTCTCTTCGTCTGGTAGATCACGTACTGCTGCATGCGGGCCCAGTCGCCGGGCTCATCGGGCAGCTTGCGAGGAACCAGCCGGACCACGGCTCGGGCGGTGTGCTTGGTTTTTCGGGCGGGATCGGCGGGGTCGGCGGCGCGACCGACCGAGGTGAGGGTGACTCGATAAGGCAGATCCTCGTAGTCGGGGTCCCCCTGGCCCAGGGAGGGGTCGCCCGCCGCGTACGTCACCTCGTAGCCCTCGTCCGCGCCGAGCGAGCCGCTCAGCGTCGTGTTCACTCCGGCCCAGTCGGCCTGGTGCATCTTTTTCAGGCCGACGGTCAGGCCGGTGATGGCGGCCTGCCTTGCGTCGGTGGCGAGGTGGGCGTTTCGCTGGATCTCGACGATCGTGGCCTGCGAACGCATCGTGGCGTAGGAGATGGCCAGGGCGATCGAGATCAGCAAGAGCACGACCAGCACGGCCGTGCCCCGCCGGTTGACGCGGAAAGGGGCAAGATCGAGGGCCGAGACTTCCGGAGCGAGGGATCGGCACGCGCCGCGCGATGCGGCGGCCGGCTTTTTCAGCGGAAGGCGGAAAATTGCACACATCGTTGACGTCCCCTTTCTCCATCCCTGTATTTCCTGCCCCAACTCCCAACTCCCAACCCTCACCGATGCATCTCGTAATAGACGGCCGCCGAGCCGAGAAAGGCAGTCGCCTGCTGGTCCGTCGGATCGTCGCCCGAGAGGCCCTCGCTCGGCAGCAGTTGCAGTTCCATCCGCAGCCAAGCCTGCCGCAGCCCGGTCTGGGAGCCGTAGATCCCTTGCACCCAAGGCAGGTCTTCCCAGGCGAGCGTGCCGTTCTGATATTGAGTCCACTGGATTTGCGACGGTCGCAGCCGCGACTCGAAGCGGACCGCTCCCCGCAGCGTCGCGCTGGACGCATCCGCGACCAGCGCGGTCCGCAGCAGGTCGGTAAGCGGGATCTTCTGGCTGGCGGACGACTGTCGAATCGACTCGACCGCCGCCGCCCAAGCGGCAAGATCGCCGGCCGCCGGCACCTGCCGCGAGTCGCTCGGCGCGGTGATTTCCAGAAGCTGGCCGGGGCTGGCCGGATTGGGGCAGTAGATCACCAGCTCGTCGAACCGCGGAAGGCCATCCGGATCGGCCGGCGCGAGTTGCGGATGCCAGACCACGAGCGTGTCCGGGAATCGCCATCCGCCGGTCTCTTCGGCCAGCACCAAGAAGCCGGGAAACTGCTCGTTGGCCGTGGCTTCGTTAACGGTGCGGCTGATCCGCTCCAGGCAGACGCGCCCGTGCTGGGTCGCCGTGCCGTAGCCGTTGCTGTATTCGGCGCTGAGTTGCACGGCCTTGGAGAGGGCGGCCAGCGTGCCCACCACCATCACCATCACGGAGAGCGCGATCAGCAACTCCAGCAAGGTCAAGCCGCGACGGGAGGGCGACCGGCGGTGAGCAGCAAGCCGGGACCCTGAACCCTGAACCCTGAACCTTGAACCCGGAACCCGCACTCCGCAGTTCCGGCTTCTCGATTCTCGACGTTCGACTCTCGATTTACAGCAGCGGTGGAACATAGGCAACCACGCGTCGCAGCCGCGCCAGTTGGCGGCTTCCTCGCTCGGGGTCCACGCGATCGATCCGCACCTCGATGGCCCGATAATCGCTCACCTCCCCGGCGGGGAGCCGGACGGCCGGATTGGCCGGGCTGACGTAATAGACGTCGATTTTCTGCCGCCACTGGTCGAAGAAGCCGGCCGGACCGCGAAAGGCGGGATGACGGAGGTCGCCTTCGCCGTCGTCCGAGCCGAGCTCGACTCCCCAGAGGTCCTCCGGCGGCTGGATCCGCAGGCCGTTGTAGTCGTCGACGTCGTTGTAACGCTCGCGGCCCGAGCCCAGCGACTCGTACAACGACCGGCTCAGGTGCGTGTTGTAAGGGCTTTCGCCCACGGCCATGTAGCGGGCGCCGAGAACCTCGTCCATGAGCTGCTGGGCCATGCCGCGGGCGATTTCCTGCTCGAGAGCGTCGCTGGTCGTTTGCAGCCCGCCCGTGATTCCCAGCAGGAGGGCCGCGGCGGCGATCGCCGTGATGGACATCGCCACGAGCGCCTCGACCAGGGTGAACGCTCTGGTGTTCGGGCAATGGCGGCGAAACGGAACTCGGCGGCGGCTCACGGCGGCGGCTTCCCTCGGCGGTTGGCGGCGTCCGCCGCCGGCCGGCGAGACCAACGGCGGCAGGCCACCGGAAGAAAAAACGACGCAGCAGGATCCCCTCTGGCGTTGAGCCTTCCCTGCCGCGCCGCTGCGGCTTCGCCCCTCCCCGAGGCGTAGCTGCGCGCAACTATACGTCGGTGGGGTTCCCAGTCAAATCCGCCCCTTTTGGCCCGCCCCGCAGACCGAATCGCGCCTGGGATCGATTGCAGCACCTGGCGGGAAGGAAAGGTTCGGCTGCCCGTTGGGGCGTTCACGTTTCGCCACGCCGATGCCGTCGCGCAACGCACGTCGGACGGGTGGCAGGGGCGGTTCTATCGGCCGCCCGGCATCCAGTCGAGGCCGAAGTCGAGCCAGGGGGCCGCATGCGTCACGGCGCCGACGCTGATGCGGTCCACTCCGCTGGCCGCTACCTCGGCCACGTTGGCCAAGCTCACCCCGCCCGATGCTTCCAGCGGCACGCGGCAGCCGGCCGCGTCGCGAATCGCCACGGCCCGGCGAAGCTGCTCCGGGGTCATGTTGTCCAAGAGCACGACGTCCGGCCCGGCAGAGAGCACCTCCTCGAGCGCCTCCAGCGTGTCGACCTCGATCTCGACCACGGTGCGGTCGCCGGCGGCTTCGGCCGGCTGCGACGCGATGAAGCGGCGGGCCTTGCGGACGGCCTCGGCCGGAGTGTAACCGAAAAAGGGGACAGTCCCCATTTGCCGGAACGGCCCGGAGGGTGCTTCGCACAAATGGGGACTGTCCCCTTTTTCGGCCCCCAGCGCCAGATGGTTGTCCTTGATCAGCACGGCGTCGAACAAGCCGAGGCGATGGTTCCAGCCCCCACCGCAACACACGGCGTACTTCTCCAGCCGCCGCCAGCCGGGGGTGGTCTTTCGCGTGTCGTAGATGCGGGCGTGGGTGCCGGCGACGGCCTCGACGTACCGCCGCGTGAGCGTGGCGACGCCCGACAGCCGCCCCAGGACGTTGAGCACGAGCCGCTCGGCGGAAAGCAAAGTCCTGGCCGGCCCGGCGATCACTCCCACCTGATCGCCTGCCGCGACCGGACGACCGTCTTCCGACTTGGCGGTCCAGCGAAGCTCCGGGTCGATGAGGCCGAGGGCTTCTTCGGCCGCGGCAAGGCCGCAGACGACCCCCGCCTGGCGAGCCGCTACGGCCGCCCGGCCGGCCAGATTCTCCGGCACCACCGCCCGGCTGGTCAGATCGCCGGCGCTGCCCAGGTCCTCGCGGATCGCCAGGCGGACGATCTGGCGGAGCTCCTCGCGGACGGCGTCATCCCAGAGAATCTCGCGGAACTCGTTCGGCACGGCAACGCTCACTCCAAAGCAAAGACTGCCGTCGGGCGGATCGGCTGGCGGCGAAACGTAAAGTCCATCATAATAGGTGGGCCGCTGCCGTGCGACCAGCAGTGCATCACGGGCGTCCCATCCATGTCGCCTCCGCCGAAAAAACGTGCTGCGTCTGTTGGCCCTTGGGTCCTGCGACGGGCGGACCAGGCGGCCGTCGGCGCCCTGGTCGCGGTCGGGTTCGCTGCGATGGTTCTCTGGTGGGTGGTCCACGGCGGATTGAGCGATCGGCTCGTGGAGGTGGAACGGGCGGCTGACCAGAAAGCTCGCTTCCAGGTCGATCTGAACGCCGCCGGTTGGCCTGAGCTGGCCCAATTGCCGGGCATCGGCGAGACGCTCGCCCGCCGGATCGTCGAGTCCCGCGTTGAAGAAGGGCCGTTTCTCGACCACGAGGATCTCCAGCGAGTGCGGGGGATCGGTCCCAAGACGCTCGAAGAGGTCCGCCCTTATCTTCGCCCGATGCCCAGCCACAAGGCAATGGCCGGCGGCGTCGAAGGGGCCGATTCCCTCTGATGCCGCTGAACACTCTTCGCTGGGCAATTCTGTCCGGTGGGCGCCCAGGTGAACATTCATCAAGCCGTTGCCTGAATGGGGCCGTGCCGGCCTCGTGGACCGGCTGGGCACGGCTCTTTTCGCGCGATTGATTGCCGGCCTGGGTCATTCACGGCCTGATACTAACCAGAAGCGCAAGCGAGGCGAGCGGCCGAAGGGGACAGCCCCATTTTCGCGGCACGCCGCGAAAATCGGGACAGTCCCCCGGGTGATCGGGCCCTCCCCGCGGCCCGTTCTTGCCACGCCGCCGCTGCTTTGTTACCCTGGGTAGTTTGGGACAGTCTCGAACGCATCGCTTGGGGACCGCATGGGCGGAACCGGCCAGAAATCGGTTGCCGACGGACGACCGCAGATCCGCATCCGCGGCGTCAGAGTCCATAACCTCAGGAATCTCGATCTGGACATCCCCCGCGATCGGCTCGTGGTCGTCACGGGGCCGAGCGGGTCGGGCAAAAGCTCCCTGGCGTTCGACACGATCTACGCCGAGGGCCAGCGGCAGTATATCGAGAGCCTCTCGGTCTACGCCCGCCAATTCCTCCACCAGATGGAGCGGCCCGACGTAGACCTCATCGAAGGGTTGCAGCCGACCATCTCGATCGACCAGCGTGCCGGCTCGTGGAATCCCCGCAGCACGGTGGCCACGGTCACCGAGGTCTATGACTACCTGCGACTGCTCTTTGCCCGGCTCGGCGAGGCGAGCTGCTACCAGTGTGGCCAGCCGATCCGCCAGCAGACGCCCGAGCAGATCCTCGACCATCTGCTGGCCATCGCCGACGGCACGCGGATGATGATCCTCGCGCCGGTCGTCCGCGGCCGCAGAGGGCAGCACAAGGAAGTGCTGGCCGCGATCCGCAAGGCCGGCTTCGTCCGTGCCCGCGTCGACGGGGCCGTCGTCGACCTGGACGATCCGCCCGAGCTGGTCCGTCAGCGGCCGCACCACATCGAGGCGGTGGTCGACCGCGTGGTGATCCGCGAGGGGCTGCGGAGCCGCCTGGCCGAGTCGCTCAAGCTGGCGCTGGACCACGGCGACGGACTGGTGCTGGCCAGCTACGAAGACAAGTCGCCGCGCGAGGCGAGCACGTGGCGCGACGTGCTCTTCAGCACCCGCTACGCCTGCCCCAACTGCAAGATCAGCTACGAAGAGCTGGAGCCGCGAACGTTCAGCTTCAACAGCCCCTATGGCGCCTGCCCGGCGTGCGAGGGGCTCGGGTCGCGGGTCGAGTTCGATCTGGACCTGGTCGTGTCCGATAGAAGCCTCTCTTTGTCGTCGGGGGCGATTGCACCCTGGAAAGGGGCCTCGGCGGCCGCCGAGCGGAAGCACAAGAGCCGTGTCCGAGAGTTTGCCGCCGCGGCCGGATTTCGCTGGAACACGCCCTTGGAGAAGCTCGCTCCGAAGACGTTCCAGCAGTTCTTCTTCGGCGACGGCAAGCGTTTTCCGGGCATTTTGGGACTGTTGGAGAAAGAGTACCGGTCGACCGGCAGCCAGGCGAGCCGCCAGCGGCTGGAGGCGTTTCGCGCGACCGTCCCCTGCGGCGACTGCGGCGGCTCGCGGCTCCGCGCCGAAGCCCGCAGCGTCCGCGTCGGCGGCAAGGCGATCCACCAGATCACGGCAATGACGGCCGGCGAGGCGGGAAAGTTTTTCGCCGGACTCGATTTCGACGACGATCAGCGGCCCATCGCCCGGCCGATCACCTCCGAGATCGGCTCGCGGCTGGAATTCCTCGACCGCGTGGGGCTGGACTACCTCACGCTCGACCGCCCGGCCGAGACGCTCAGCGGCGGCGAGCTTCAGCGGGTGCGACTGGCGGCGGGGCTCGGCTCGGGCCTGGTGGGCGTCTGCTACGTCCTGGACGAACCGTCCATCGGGCTCCACCCTCGCGACAACCAGCGGCTGATCGACGCCCTGCGGCGACTTCAGACCCTGGGAAATACCGTGCTGGTCGTCGAGCACGACGAGGCAATCATGCGGCAGGCCGACTGCCTGATTGATCTCGGCCCGGGGGCGGGCCGGCACGGCGGCGAGCTGGTGGCCCAAGGCACGCCGGAAGAGATCGCCCGCCACCACGGCTCCCTCACCGGCCGCTATCTCCGCGGCGAAGCGCAAATCGCCGTACCCCGCCAGCGGCGCCGACTGGCCAAGGCTCGCACGCTGGCCATCGAGGGCGTGCGGACCAACAACCTCAAAAACGTCACCGCCGAGTTCCCACTTTCAGCCTTCACGTGCGTGACCGGCGTGAGCGGGTCGGGCAAGAGTTCGCTGTTGAACGAGACGCTCGCCCGGGCGCTGATGCAGAAGCTGGGCGGCATCGCGCCAAAGCCGGGGCCGCACGTCCGCCTGCGGGGCGCAAGCCGCGTCGCCAAGGTGATCCAGATCGACCAGTCGCCGATCGGCCGCACCCCGCGCTCCAACCCCGCCACCTACACGGGCGTCTTCGACGAGATCCGCAAGGTCTTCGCCGCCACCCGCGACGCCCGCGGACGCGGCTACCAGGCCGGCCGCTTCAGCTTCAACGTCAAGGGCGGCCGCTGCGAGACCTGCCAGGGCCAGGGACAGCAAAAGATCGAGATGAACTTTCTCCCCGATCTTGCCGTCACCTGCCCCGACTGCGAAGGCAGCCGCTTCAACCGCCAAACCCTCACCATCCGGTACCGCGAGCAGTCGATCGCCGACGTGCTGGACATGCGGGTGGAAGACGCGGCGGTGTTTTTCGAGAATTTTCCGGCGATCGCCCGGCTGCTGGGCAGCCTTCAGGAGGTGGGGCTCGGTTACCTCACCCTCGGCCAATCGTCCACCACGCTCTCCGGCGGCGAGGCCCAGCGCGTCAAGCTCGCCGCCGAGCTCGGCCGCGTCGAAACCGGCAACACCGTCTACATCCTCGACGAGCCGACCACGGGGCTGCACTTCGACGACGTCAAGAAGCTCCTGGACGTGCTCTCACGGCTGGTGGATCTGGGCAACACGGTGATCGTCATCGAGCACAACCTCGACGTGATCAAGACGGCCGACTGGATCATCGACCTCGGCCCCGAAGGCGGCGATGCCGGCGGCCAAGTTGTCGCCACCGGCACGCCCGAGCAAATCGCCGCCGTCGAGGGCAACTACACGGGAGAGCACCTGCGGCGCGTCCTCAATGGCGATGCGTAGGGCGACACATGCTGCGTCCAATCGGCGGTGGTCAAGCCAATCAGAGAGAAAGGGCAGGTCATGGCAGGAGCATTCATCAGCTTTTTCATGTTGTCGTCTCTTTCCGTCATGGCGAGCACCGACCAACACGGTGCTAATCTGTTTCCCGCTGTCAGCAGAGGCACAACAGGATACATCGGCCAAGAGGGCAACCTCGCGATCCCGTGTCTTTTTGAGGACGGAAAGAAGTTCTCCCAAGGGTTGGCGGCCGTACTCGTTGACGGCAAATGGGGCTATGTGAACGAGAGAGGAGAGATAGCGATAAAGCCTTTCTATCAAGAAGCAGGTGACTTCTCCGACGACATGGCCTGGGTTCGGATCGAGGGTAAGTGCGGGTACATCGACCGACAGGGAACGGTTGTCATCGAACCCCAGTACAAGCGGGCAGCATCGTTCTCGGAGGGATTCGCCGTGGTGGACCTCAGTCGGTGTGAGACCCTTCTTCTCGACAAGACAGGGAAGGTGGCAATCAGTCCCAATTTGTACTGCATGCAATATCGGCCCACGCCCACTCTCTCGGGTTTCTCAGAAGGGCTTCTTTTCGCGTACGTCAGCGAAACATGTTCTCCTGTTTACTTGGACAGGGATGGAGAGATTGCCGTCCACGTCCCCGTAGAGGCCCGGGAGGGCTATACCGTCCGAGGCACCGCCTTCTCCGAGGGCCTGGCCGCCGTGCAGATCAAAGGGAAGTGGGGATACATCGACAAGACGGGCCGAGTCGCGATTGCGCCCGAATACCACAGAGCGGCACCATTCCGCCATGGTCTAGCTTGCGTCGAGGTTGTGGAGATCAGAGATCAAGTGGGCCGCACGAGCTACTTCATCATTGACACAAAAGGCACGAAGGTGAAGCAGATTCCCTGGCGGACGTCAGGAGAGTTCTCGGAAGGTCTTCTTCCCGTCGGTATGGTCGATGAGGAGAAGAGCAAACGGGTGTACGGCTACATGGACACGCGAGGTGAGATGGTAATCCCACCCCAGTTCGACGACGCTCTGCCGTTTGAGAAAGGACTCGCGCCAGTCCGGATTGACGAGCGCGACGCCTACGTTGACACGCAAGGGCGGACGGTCTGGACCGGGGAGCCCAAGGGAGACGAGCCCGTCACCAGCTACTCGGGCAGGTCGATGCTTGACATGTACGCGCAGATGCTCACGGAGGAAAACTGGCCTCTTGCACTGTTCTACATTCAGAAAATGAACCGAAAGGAGCTGGTGGAAGGATCGCGAAAGACGCTCGCGTGGCTGCTTGAGGATCCGAAGAGGACCGAGTCAAGAGATCTCGGACGCCGTGGGACTATCGGCATGGTTGCCGTCGCGCCATTCTTGGAGATGTACAGCCGTTCATTTACGGCGGAAGGGAATTTGATCGATCCTTCTCCCTTCCGCTCGATGCTTCTCGATAAATCGCTTGACCGCGACTTCCGCAGAGAACTAGCTAACTGTTATGGAGATCGGGATTTTTATGAGACGAACTGGAGGCAACTTGCTGAAGACGCAGAAGTGCTGAGCAAGCTGGTTCGCGACGTCACCGAAGAGGAGGAGATCAGGAGGAAGGCTGCGGAGTCGATCTTCCGTATCGTTTTCCGAATCTACGGCGAATATCGCCATGAAACGATCGGGGATGACGCCGCTACGGGGGACGAGAAAGGGCAAAAGCCCGATATCGTAGGCATGCTTGATGAGACTCCCTGTCCATTTGCTACCGAGCAAAAGGCGCACTGGGAATTGTTGGTCAACAGCACGGAGAAAGCAGCTAAGGCCGCCCTAAAACTCTGGGAAGAGGCTCAGAGCGAGAAGACCCGACTCTCGGTATACCGTTGCCTGAAGGGACTCGAAGACTGTCATCTCGTGCGGGACAAGCATTTATTGAAGAGGATAGGAGAGCTAAGGGCGGCAAGAGAGAGGGCGAATACCGACGGCGGTTGATCTATCCTGCAGAAGCCGAAGGTACCGTGAAACACCAAGTCGCTCCCGACCAGCCCCCGTCTCCTTTGGCTTCGCTTCACGCCCAAGTGAACCCTTGTCCGAACCTTTGCCGACTTCGCCGCGTCCTTTCGGTCGCGTCCTGGGGCGGCTTGAAAATGGCGGCGTGGGCCCATATCTTGATATGCTTGGCCTGCCGTAAGAGTTCCCCTCTTTCTTGTGGATGTTCAGGTGAGGTAACTGACCGTGGCGACGACGACCGGCAAAAAGACCACAGGTGGCGGCAATAAACCGACTGGGCAGTTGACCAGCGGCGCCGACGTCGTCGTTCAGGCGATCGTAAACCACGGTGTAGACACGGTTTTCGCCTATCCCGGCGGGGCCAGCATGCCCCTGCACCAGGCGCTGACTCGATTCCGCGACCGGATCCGCGTCGTGCTTCCACGCCACGAACAGGGGGGAGGCTTCGCCGCCCAAGGCTACAGCAGATCTACCGGAAAAGTGGGGGTCTGCTGCGCGACCAGTGGGCCCGGGGCCACCAATCTGGTCACCACGATCGCCGATGCCAAGCTCGACAGCACCCCGATCATCGCCATCACCGGCCAGGTGGGCACTCCGGTGATCGGCACCGACGCCTTCCAGGAGACGCCCATCACCGAGGTCTGCCGCAGCGTCACCAAGCACCACTACCTGGTGACTGACCCGAACGACTTGGCCCGCGTCGTCCGCGAGGCCTTCCACATCGCCACCACCGGCCGTCCTGGCCCCGTGCTGATCGACTTGCCCAAGACCGTCCAGCTTGCCCAGGTCGAGCCGAATTATGACGAGCCGATGGACCTGCCCGGCTACAAGGTGAGTCACCGCCGGGCGAAGTCATGGCAGATCGCCCAGATCGCCGACGCCATCCGCCAGTCGCAGCGGCCGGTGATCTATGCCGGCGGCGGCGTCATCGCCGCGGAGGCCGCCGAAGAGCTCTTCAAGCTGGTCGAGAAGACCGGCATCCCCGTGACCACGACGCTGCTGGGCCTCGGCGGCTTCCCCGGCGACCATCCGCTCTCGCTCGACATGCTCGGCATGCACGGCAGCGTCTATGCCAACTTTGCGGTCAACGAAGCCGACCTGCTTCTGGCCTTCGGTGTGCGGTTCGACGACCGCGTGACCGGCAAGGTCTCCGAGTTTGCCAAGCACGGCAAGATCGTGCACGTCGACATCGATCCCTCGGAGATCAATAAGATCAAAGAGGCCCACGTCCCGGTGGTCAGCGATGTCCGCTACGCGCTGGCCGAACTGAATAAAATCGTCCAGCCGCCCGCAGACGTCGGTAACTGGATCGAGAAGATTCGGGCGTGGAAGGAGGCCGACCCGTTCGGCTACGACCAGTCGCGCACCGACATCCTTCCCCAGCACGCGATCCGCGAGCTCTGGAACTTGACCAAGGACCGCGACGCGATCATCGCCACCGGCGTGGGGCAACACCAGATGTGGGCGGCGCAGTTCTACAGGTTCCGCCGGCCGCGGACGTGGCTAACCAGCGGCGGGCTGGGCACGATGGGCTTCGGGCTGCCGGCCGCCGTGGGCGCCAAGATCGCCCATCCCGACAAGCTGGTGGTCGACATCGACGGCGACGGCAGCCTGCTGATGAACATCCAGGAGATGGCCACGTGCTTCTGCGAGAAGGTGCCGGTGAAGGTGCTCCTGTTGAACAACCTGCACTTGGGAATGGTGGTCCAATGGGAGGATCGCTTCCACGCCTCCAACCGCGCCCACACCTATCTCGGCCCGGTCGACCACCCTGAGGCGATCGGCAAGGGCCTGACCGCGCTGGGGCCGGACGAGCGCTATCCCGACTTCGTGTCGATCGCCGAAGGCTTCGGCTGGCACGCCCGGCAGGTGATCAAGAAGTCGGAGCTTGTTGCCGCGCTGGAGGAGATGATCGACGCGCCCGGCCCTTACCTGCTCGACGTGGCCGTCCCCTACCAGGAGCACGTGATGCCGATGATCCCCTCCGGCATGACGGTGCGGGATCTGATCAAGCGTTAAGGGTTTCCGGCAGCCTATCAACCCGAAGCGCAAGCGAGGACTTTATAAGAAGTTGCCCTCGCTTGCGCTTCGGGTTGGCCTTAGAATGTCGGGTGATGAGCAATGCCTTGGAACGACCGGCTCGCAGGGTGCCGCGACAGGCCCTCTTTCTGGTGGGGGTGGCGGCGGGGTGCTGCCTGATGGCCGGATGGCTCGCGCTTTTCGCAGACCGCGGTCGCAACGGCCACGCGGAGGCGGCCGCGTCGACGCTGCGGCTGGAAGACATCCCGTTCGACGGCGCCCGGGCGTATGGATACCTGAAGCAGCTCTGCGCCATCGGTCCGCGGCCGAGCGGTTCGCCCGGCATGGCGGCCCAGCAGAAGCTCCTCACCGAGCACTTCACCCGACTGGGTGGCCAGGTCGAGCTGCAGCAGTTCCGGGTTCGCCATCCGTCGGGCGGATCACTGGTGCCGATGGCCAACCTCATCGTCCACTGGCACCCGGAGTCGAAGGAGCGAATCCTCCTCTGCGCCCATTACGACACGCTCCCCTACCCGATGCTCGACCCGCACAACCCGCGGGGCGTGTTCGTCGGCGCCAACGACGGCGCCAGCGGGGTGGCGGTGTTGATGGAACTGGCCCACGAGATGCCGAAGCTCGACCTCCGCTACGGCGTCGACTTCGTGCTGTTTGACGCCGAGGAGTTCATCTTCCGCCACAGCGACCGGTACTTCCTGGGCTCGGAATACTTTGCCCGCCGCTACGCTGCCGCACCGCCGCCCTACCGCTACCGCCACGGCGTGCTGCTGGACATGGTCGGCGACGCCGACCTGCAGCTCTACCAGGAGCGCAACAGCATGTGGTGGAAAGACACGCGGCCGCTGGTCGAAGAGATCTGGGCGACCGCCGCCCGGCTTGGAGTAAAGGAGTTCATTCCCAGCAAAAAGCACGAGGTCAACGACGACCACGTGCCGTTGAACAACATCGCCAAGATCCCGACCTGCAATATCATCGATTTCGACTATCCCCCTTGGCATACGCAAGGCGATACGCCCGAGCGATGCTCCGCCTTGAGCCTCGCCAAGGTCGGCTGGGTCGTGCGGGAGTGGCTAAAAGCCCTGAAGTAGGCCGGCCGTTCCGGCCAGCCGGTGCGCGGTGAGGAGGTTGCCCACGCCGTGGATTTATGGTTGACGCTGGCTTTCTCCGTCCTAATATTTCTGGCGGCGGCGGGGCTGATGCTCTCGCACCTCCGCGCCTGGCGGCGGGCGCAAGACACGGCAGGCAAAACGGACGCCAAAGAGCTCAACTACCGGCGGCGTCAGCTTCGCCGCCGCATGCAGTCGACGGCCATGCTCGGCGGGCTGGCGGTGGCGCTGGCCGTGGGCAACTGGCTCACCGTCGACCGCGTGGGCCCGCTCGTGTTTGCCGTCTATTGGGGATGCGTGGTCCTGGTCGTGCTCTGGGTGATGCTTCTGGCGGCAGCCGACGTCGTTTCCACCAAGCACCACTTCGGCCACATTCGAGACGGTCAACGCATCGAAAAGGCCCAGCTCGAAGCCGAGCTTCGCAGGATCCGCTCAGCCGGCGCTGACGGCAAGTCGTCCGGCGGCGGCGACCCGGGCGCCGGCGAGGGCGAATCCTAGGCCCGGTGCCGGCCGCGGCTTGCAGCCGCCGGCCGCATCCTTTAGTTTGGTCTTGCGCTTGCCGGTTTCCCGCGGCTTTTGCCGGATTACGCACGGCCCAATACCAACCCGAAGCGCAAGCGAGGGCAGCACGGGGAGTTCTCCTCGCTTGCGCTTCGGGTTGGTGTACAGCGCCGTGCTGCGGCAATACCGGGGACGTGAAGAACTCGGCTTTCGCTTTCCATCCCGGCCGCGCAACGGCCAAGGAGGTTCCAATGGCGCCCAAAAACGTCCTGCTGGCGCTGCTTCCGGCGTGTTCTCTGTTTCTCGGCCCTGCCGTCGCAGCCCAACAGCTGACGGTGCTGATGACCTTCGATTCGGAGCGGATCGGGCCGGCCGTCGGGTTCGACGGGGAGCTTCGCGTAAGCGGCGGCCGGATCACGGTTTTCCCTTGGATGCACGACGGCGACGACGCGGTCGACGGCGCGGCCTTCCGGCTCACCTCGGAGCACACGGCCGAATCGGCCGCCGCCGCCCGGCTGGCCCGGGCCTATCGCTCCACGCTGGCGAAGGGGCTGCTTCTGGAGATCGACGCCCACGCCGCGGCAACGCTCAGCGGAACGACCACGCTGGGTGATTTCCAAGTGCCGCTGGAGGAGCTTCGCCCCGAGCAGGCGGTGCCCTTGCTCGACGGCAAGGCGCGGCTGGAAGTGATCCCCAACGTCACGGCGCTCTCGGGCGACGCCGCGGAAGAAGAATACCCGTCCCTGGCAGTATTGCCCGACGGCGACGTGGCCGTTTGCTGCGTGGCCTGGGACGGCAAGACCGACCGGCTCGTTCTCCGGCTCGGCCAGAAGACCCGCACGCTCGCCGAAGGAGGCGAGTATCTCGACCCTCGCTGCTGCGTCGACGGCCAGGGCCGTCTCTCGGTGGTCTGGACCGAGAACGACGGCTCGCAGTGGGACCTTTGGGCTTACGGCGAGGGCCGCACGCGAAAGCTCACAACCGGACCGCGCAACGATTTCTGGCCGCGGCTCGCCCGCGACCGCCAGGGCCGCGTCTGGCTCGCCTGGCAGACGGTCGGCGACGATCTCGACTACGAGGTGATGCTGGCCCGCCTGACCGCCGACGGCCTGTCCGAGGTGGTCAACGTCAGCGACCACCCGCACGACGACTGGGAGCCGGCGATCTGCTCGACTGCGGACGGCCGCATCGTGGTTGCGTGGGACAGCTATCGCAACGGCAGCTACGACGTCTATCTCCGCCAGTTCACGGCGGCCGACGGCGCGGTCCGCCCGCTGGGGACGCCGCAGGCGGTGGCCGCCACGGCGAAGCGCGAAGCCCACGCCACGCTCGCCGCCGACGGCCAGGGCCGCGTCTGGATCGCCTGGGACGTGAGCTTCGAGAACTGGGGCAAACACCCTGAGGGCGGCGGCACGCTCCATTCGGATCGCTCCAGCGACGTGGCCTGCCTGGCCGACGGCCGGATTCGGCGTCCGGCCGCCGGCTTCATGGAGTCGCTTCCCCAGCCCTATCGCCAGTTCGTGGAATACCCGCTCGTGGCCGTCGACGGCCAGGACCGCCTCTGGGTGGTCTTCCGCATGGAAAATCGGGTGCACCCCTTCTATACGGCCGGAGGCCGCCGCGCGCAAAGCTACGGCATGTGGCACCTGTTCGCCACGCAGTACGACGGCAAAGGGTGGACGGAGCCGGTGCTGTTGGCCGCCAGCAACGGCCGCCAGGACGTGCGGCCCGATGCGGCGGTCGGCCCCGGCGGCGGGCTTCTGGTCGTCTTCGCCGCCGACGGCCGCACGCGGCGGCTGCCCTACATGCCGGTCGACTACGACGTGCACCTGGCGTCGCTGGCCGGCTTCGGCGAAGCCGCCGCCGCCGTCGAGCTGGCCGATGCCGGCGACCTGGGCCGGGTCGAGCCGGCCGAGCCCGACCCGGAACTGATGTCGCTTCCTCGCCAGTGGGAAGTCGGCTCGAAACGCTATCGGCTGGTGATCGGCGACACCCACCGCCACACCGACATCAGCCGCTGCGCCAACGGCCGCGACGGCTCGCTCCAGGACGCCTACCGCTACGCGATCGACTGCTGCGGCCTCGACTGGCTGGCCATCAGCGACCACGATCAGGACATCCTCAAGCACCGCAACGACCGCGACCGGCGCCCACGGCAGGACTACGACTGGTGGCGATCGCAAAAATGCTGCGACCTGTACACGATCCCGGGCCGATTCGTCGCGCTGTACGGCTACGAGCACGGCGGCAGCTACCAGGCCCGCGGCGGCCACAAGAACATCGTCTACGCGGAAAGAGGCGTGCCGGTCTACGAGGAAGACGCACCCCACGAGCTGTTCGCCGTGCTGGCCGATTCCGGGGCGCTGGCCATCCCGCACCAGTTGGCCGACGGCGGCTCGCGAACCGACTGGGACAAATGGAACGAACAGTTCGAGAGGGTCGGCGAAATCTTCCAGACCCGCGGCAGCTACGAATACCAGGGCTGCCCTCGCGAGGCGTCGACCTACACCGAGGGCCACTCGATGTGGGACGCGCTGGCCAAGGGCGTGCGGATCGGCATCATCGCCTCCAGCGACCACGGCCAGACGCACCAGGCCCGCGCCGGGGCCTACGTCGAAGAGCCCCCCGGCGAGCAGGCCGAGTTCACACGGCAGGGCATCCTGGAGGCACTCAAGGCGCGTCGGGCCTTCGGCGCCACCGTGGCCGTGGCCATGCAGGTGAGCGTCGCCGGCCACCCGTTGGGGCGAGAAATCACACTCGACGAAAGCCCGACGATCGAGGCCAGAGTAACCGCCCCCGCACCGATCGCTCAACTCGAGGTCGTCCGCGACAATCGCTTCGTCTACGCCAAGCGGCCCGGCACGCAAGAGGCCGTCTTCACGTTCCAGGACCTCGACTTGAGGCCGGGCCAAACGGCCTACTACTACGTGCGGGCGCAGATCGGCGAGAACGACTACGCCTGGTCATCCCCCATTTGGGTTACTCGATCGAACTGAGCCGATTGCAGCGGTTAGGGCGAGTTGTTCACGACCTCATACCAACCCGAAGCGCAAGCGAGGGCTACACAAGGAATTACCCACGCTAGCGCCTGCGCTCGCCGGTGCTTGCCCTCGCTGGCGCTTCGGGTTTGTGTGCGGGATCGAGGGGGCAAGCGGCTCGCCGGCAAATCGGATTCAATTCCTTGCTTTACCCAACTTGCCCAATTAAGATCAATAGTGTTTCCCGGTGGGCGCCGCGTTCGAGAGCGCCTCATCCCGGGCACGTTGCCTCGTTCGGAACTATTTCACGCTCCCACCCTCGGCCGACTCGGTCGTTGCGGTGGGAGCGTACCGGTCATCCTTGCGGAGACGGAGAACCTGCTGATGCGTTGGCAAGCAGTCGGTTGGCGGACCGTATTTGTTGTCGCGGTGCTGGCCGCGGCGTTTGCCGGCCCCTCGATCCCGGCGGCTTACGGCCAGGCCGGCGGAGCGAACCAGCAAGCCGGCGTGGTGGTCGACGCCGAAGGCGTCCTGAGCACGAAGGTCGTCAGCGACTGGGGCGGCCGCCTGATGAGCGAAAGGATCGCCGCGGCCAAGGCGGCGCTGGCCCCCGAGGTCTCTCGCTCCAGCAAGTTGCGGAAGATCTCGCTCAATCGGCTCGAAAAAGCGATTGAGGCAAACAACGGGGCCCTGACCGACGAGATGCGGTATCTGGCCGGGCTGTGGCGGGTCCGCCACGTCTTCTTCTACCCCAAAACGGGAGACATCGTCATCGCAGGCCCTGCCGAAGGCTGGGCCACCGATCCGGTCGGCCGCGTGGTGGGCATCACCAGCGGACGACCGGTCGTGCAGCTTCAAGACCTGGTGGTGGCGCTGAGGGCGTTTCCGCCGAGCGGGGAAGCCATGCCGCTGATCGGCTGCTCGATCGATCCGACCGAAGAGGGCCTGGCCGAGCTGCAGCGATTCCTGCGCTCAATGGGCTCGTATGCCACGCCCGCCCAGACGCGGTTCATCGTCAACGGCCTGCAGACCAGCCTGGGAATGCAGACGGTCTCGGTCGACGGCGTTCCGGCCGACACGCATTTCGCCCAGGTGATGGTCGAGGCCGACTATCGCATGAAGCTGATCGGCATCGGCCGGGAGCAGCCGCCCGTGCAGATGGTGCGCTTCATCGACAGGGCGAGCCCGGCGGGGGTCTCCCGCAACGCCCTGCTCCGCTGGTTTTTCACGCCTGACTACAGTTGCGTCCGCGTCAGCGAGGACGGCCTGGCCATGGAATTGGTGGGCGACGGCGTCAAGCTGGTCGGCGAGGACGAAATGGTCACCGCCGGCGGGGGCCGCCGGAGTGTGACCGCCTCGAACGCTGCCAGCCAGGCATTCGTGACCAGCTTCACGGCAAAATACTCCGCGCTGGCCGAGCGCTCGCCCGTCTATTCCGAGCTCCGCAACGTGATCGACCTGGCCGTTGCGGCCGCTTTCATCCAGCAGCAGGACTACTATGGCAAGTCGGGCTGGAAGATGGAGCTGTTGGGCGACGAGCAGGCAGTCTCGGTGAGGACCTACAACGCCCCCCAGCATGTCGCCTCGGCGGTCAACGCGATCTGGAAGGGGCACCGCTTGATGACCCCCATCGGCGGCGGCGTGCACGTCGAGCCGGCCTTGGCCCTGCAGCCCGAAAACCTCCTGCCCGACGAAAACGGTAACGTGGCCGCCCTGCGAAGCGAGATCGAGCCCGAACTGGCCGCAGGCCAGTGGTGGTGGGACTGAGACTAGAGGCACTCGCAACAAGGGCGAGCGTGTGGGGCCGGTCCGCCGAGCGGGCCGGCCTTTCATTTTGCCCGCCTTGCGCGAAAACCGCGAATCGCGCTACACCAACGCGAAACGCCGGGTGCCACGGTTGGCTTGTCCAACCGTGTTTTGCGCACTGCTGGACAAGCCAGCAGTGGCACACAACGTGTCGAGCCCGGTCCGGAATCCTCTTGCCGCCGCCCGGGGTTCCGGGTACCCTGTCGATCCGGACGGAGGGAGGCGTCTCCCTCCGGAGCTGAGGGAGTAGGATTGGTGGCACGAAGCCCGAAATCAAAGCGGCCCGGTCGAGGCGAGCCCTTGCGTGGCGAGGCAATCATGGCGGCCGGTCCGGCAGACGCCGTCCGCCGGGCTTATCTGATCCTCGCGGCGTTCGTTGCCGGGGCGTCGGTGATGATCATCGAGCTGGCCGGCAACCGCGTGCTGGCCCCCTGGTTCGGCAACAGCCTCTACACCTGGACCGGCCTGATCGGCGTGATCCTGGTGAGCCTCAGCGGCGGCTACTACCTGGGGGGCTACCTGGCCGATCGGCGGCCGAGCTACGCAGTGCTGGCGCACCTCCTGGCGGCCTCGGCCGTGCTGACGATCCTCGTGCCGTCGCTGCAATCGAGCATCGACGGGCCGCTGCGGACATGGGACGTGATTTCCGGGCCGCTGGCCGCGACGACGCTCTTGTTCGCCCTGCCCGGCTGCCTCTTGGCCGCCGTCTCTCCCTTTGCGATCCGCATGATCAGCCTGCTGTCGGCCGACCGCCGCGTGGGTCTGGCCGCCGGATCGGTCGGCATGGCCGCCACCTTGGGGAGTGTGCTGGGCACCTTCGCCACGGGTTTCGTGCTGGTTCCCCACCTTCGGCTGCGGGCGATCTTCGTGGCGACGGGGCTGGTGCTGGCCGTGCTGGCGGTGGCCGGATACGTGCTCTTCGCCGGCTTTCGCCGCCGCAAGTCGCTTGCCGCCCTGCTCTTGGGCCTGTTCACTCTGGTCGCCGCCGTGGCCTATCTCGACGAAAAGCCCCGCTCACCCCGGATCATCTACGAAGAGCAGACGTTCTACCACCGCATCCGCGTCGTTGAGCAGGAGGCCGGCGAGCCGGGCGATCGCCTCCGCCACCTTTACCTCGACAACACCCGCGAGGGCAGCCAGTACGCCCGGTCCAAAGCGCTTTGGGAAGGGTACCAGCGCTACTGGGAACTGGCCCGGCTCTTCTCTGCGGACGTGAAGAAGGCTGCCTTCCTCGGCGGCGGGGCGTACGCCATGCCCGAGGCCCTTCTGGACGCCTATCCCGAGGCCGCCGTCGACGTGGTGGAGATCGACCCGGCGGTGATCGAGGTCGGCCGCAAGTTCTTCCGCGTCGACCAGTACCCGCGGATGAACGCCGTGGCCGACGACGCGCGGCGATTCCTCCAGTCGACCGACGCCCGCTACGACTTGATCTACGGCGACGCCTACCGCGGCGTGGCCTGCATTCCGGCGCACCTGGTGACGGTCGAGTTCTTCCGGCTGGTCCGAAGCCGCCTGAATAACCGCGGCGTGTTCATCATCAACGTGTCGGGCAGCATCGAGGGCGAGCGAGCCCGGCTGTTCCACTCGGTGGCCAGGACGCTCTCCGAGGTGTTTTCACACCAATGCGTCTTCGCCACGCGCCCGGACTCGCCGCAGGAGGCGCAAAACGTCTTCGTGGTGGCCGCCGACCATGACTTGAAGCCGGAGTCGCTCTCGGCCGACGCCTTCGAGCACCCCGAGCGGATCGCGAAGCTGTTGTCGGGCTACGTGCCGCCCGACCGCTACGACCTCTCCGGCGGCTTCGTCTTCAGCGACGATCACAATCCGGTGGAGTACCTGGTGGCCCGGTCGCTTGCGGCCTCCGGGGCACGCTGACGCCAGGGCCGGGGTGGTTCATGCCCTGCGGTGTTCGTGCAGCGCAGCGCAACACAAACCCGAAGCGCAAGCGAGGGCAACTCCCTCTGAGCTTCTCGCTCGCGCTTCGGGTTTGTATGCGGCAGTGCGCCACCGGCTCACCGCGGGTCGGCCGGGGCTTCCAAGTCGCCGGCAGCGAACTGGATGGCGTCGAGGTAGAACTCGAGGATCGTCGGGTTCCACCAGTGTTCGGTGCGGTGGCCGATGGCGCAGTAGAAGACCCGCCCCTCGCCCACCCGCTTCACCCAGGCCAGGGCGAAGTCGTTGTCGGTGCGGTGGATCCAGGGGACGCTCATGTTCGTCGCCTCCGTGTCGAGCGACATCAGCACGCGGAGCTTCTCGCGGGAGTACGGATCGCGAAACTGAAAGACCTCCTCGACCAGCCGGAAATCCTTGCCGCCGAACGCCGCCAACAGCGGGTGCTGCGGCTCTTCGAGCTTGATCCCGACCTCCTCGTTCCAGGGATGCCCCCAAAACGACGCCCCGAGAAGCTCCTGGAACTCCGCCCAGTCCTTGTTGCCGGCGATGGCATGATGATAGGCCACGATCCCTCCGCCCGCGCGGACCCAGTCCATGAAGCTCTCTTTGAGCAGCCGGTCGAGCGACTCCTTGTCCTGCCCGTGGGCCTTCAGCCGCCGGACGTCTTCGTCGGTGGGCGTGATCCAGGGGCCGTTGGAGTTGTTCATCACGATGGCGTCGAACCGCTTGAGGTTCTCCGGCAGGAACATGGCGACGTCGTCGCTGACCACCGGCTCGAAGGCCCCGGTCTTTTCGCCCAGGGTCCGCATGGCGTATTCGGCCTGCGGGATCGTGTAGCCCTTGTGCGGCGACTGCTCCATGAAGGGCGTGTTCCAGATCAGCACGCGGCGGGGCTTTTTGGGCGTCACCCTGACCTCGCTTGGCGCGGCCGCCCGGATCTTTTCCGCCTGCTGCTTGGTCAGATCGCCGCGGGCCGGCAGGGCCACGGCGAGCATCGCAATCGCCGCCAATGCGACGGCAAGGGCGCGGTGGGTAGTCATTATTTTGGTCTCCCTTTGCACTACAGCGTCCAGCCCTCGCGGTACTCCCGCAGGACGAGCCTGTCGGCCTCGGGGGAGTTGGTGATTCTGCCCGCCATCGGGTCGAACTCGATGGGCCGATCGAACTGCGTGGCGATGTTGCCGAGCATCAAGAACTCGGTGAGCGGGCCGGAGTAGTCGAAATTCGACATCGCCGGCGGCCCGCCGCGGCAGGCGTCGAACCACTCCCGCTCGTGGCCCCGGCTCCGCGGCAACGTTCGGGGCGGCCCCTGGAGGTCCTTGAATTTCTCCTGCGGCAAGAGCGTGATCGACGTGTTGTGGGCGATGGCGTAGAGCATGCCTTCGCTTCCCACCAGCAGGCAGCCGGCGTGGTGGGTGAACTTTTCCGGCCCCTTTTGGCGGGGATCTTCGGTCAACCCGTGCTTGACGATCCGGGCGATCAAGTCTTGAAAGCCAGGCGAGCCGGTCCCCTGGTGCCAGGTGAGCTTCACGGGCGGCAGGTCGCCGCGGGCGGGAACGTCATAGCGGACTGCGGCCCACTTGGGAAAATTCACCCGCTCGATGCTGGAGACCT
>Ga0180437_10003667_pt1 | contig 22600 bp, 25 predicted proteins | sample SS_ome_4_FD_132410 | JGI IMG/M metagenome (GOLD analysis project Ga0180437, IMG submission 132410) | Hypersaline lake sediment archaeal communities from the Salton Sea, California, USA - SS_3_D_1 metaG | ecosystem: Environmental > Aquatic > Non-marine Saline and Alkaline > Hypersaline >...
CCAACTATTGCCAGTCAGACTACTTAACGGAGTTCATCTTTTAGCTCAGGGAAGATATGTGGCACTCTCCCCAATTTTTGATTCAAAAAGAAAGCCCCATTATAGTGATTGTAAACCCAATTGTAAACCCTTGGGAGAATTAATTGTAAACTTATAAGGAGTTTACCCTAGTTTATTAAGATGAGACCAAAATTGATTCATCTTAATAAAAGAGAAGGCCTGGGATCGGCTGGGAGGAGCTGCGTCTCCCTTACCGCGGCCATGGATCCGTCGTTATCTCTGCTCGAGACCGAATCCCAGGTCCTAGTGGCTGGATTCTCTGACTGGACTCTGCTTTATCTATGTGACGCTTGGTTACTGCTTGCTACTATATTCGATAGGCTTAACAGTAATGAAGACAACATAACATTCCTTGGCCAAGTGATAGTAGCCTTGGAACATCAACCAACTTTAATTGGCAAGTGGTTTATCAGGAATATAATCAGCATTAACCAGCAAAGAAAAAAGCTTAACAAGTATTGGGGTGGCTGGAGAAACAAAAGTTTCATGGTTCAACCTTACATTCAAAAACTCATTAAGCTTCAAGTCGGTGCTTAGAACGGTTTAAGGAAGCCTCTGACTAACATGCTTCCTGTGCCTTTAATGTTTCTCTTCACCAGGTAAACACCGCCACCGTCTCTTACAACGTGACCATCAACAACACCTTTTTCAGTGTTACCTTCAAGTGTCCACATCTCGTCACCATCTGTGGCAAATACAATTCCAGTGTGACCTGAATTAGTCTTACCCTTTCTCCAGATAATGACAGCGCCGGGTAAAGGATAGAACCTAATCCTTTGTTCCTGGTCCGTTTTATTCCAGCAAGTTTGGACATGTTCAGTTGCAAAAACTGGAGACACAATCTTAAACCTATTCTCAACGTAGGCAATCAGAGTCTGAACAAGGCTCATGCACCAAGGCTCAGATACAGCACCACCAATAGTCTCTTGGATAAGTTCAACGAACTCTCCTCTATTGTTACCGCCTTCCTCTCTTATTCCTACGCAAGCTTGCGCTGCACAGACAAGAAGTAAACGCGCGTCCCTATGAACTATTGCGTGTTGGGCAACTCCATTGCTATGAAGCTTGCTATCAATCCAATTATACATTTTCTTTTCTATTTTTCTCACTTACCGCAATCCCTTTTCAGCTTATTGTAACGCATAACCAACTCTTCAAAGTCTTCAGTAGTCGTGCCGATCATACCTTTTTTGTGTGACTCAGTTAAGGTCATAGTCTTCTCACAGACTTCCTTACCTTCAACTTCAATAGGAACACACCATTGAAACCTATACTCTGGAGTTATCTCTAAGTACCAGAAATCAAAGTCTTTCTCTTGCCTATCGCATGAACTGGCACCAAGGCTAAATATCGCCAAAGCGACCAATAAGATTACGTGCCGCTTTTCTAGCTTTCTGAACATCTTCATCGGTTATTTCCTCTGCCTTAATAATTCTATCGGCTATGACTTCATTTCCTTTCTTGAACTCTTTCGCAGCTTCAGTTGTTTTCTCGTTGTCTTTATCTTCTGCATGCTTGTTCTTAATCCAAATATAAAACTTTTCTAGTCCCCACACCAAGGCGCTCGAAAGCACCTTGGATAGGACTACTGAAAGCGCACCCATTACATTAATTCCTTGGCTACACCCTTCCAGTCAAGATTTTCTCTAGCCGCAGCCACAATCTTAACAAGAGCGTCATCAACAGTGTTGTCAGACTTTGCAGCTAGATCTTCTAGTGCATCAATAACATCAATCTCAGCGTGTACTTTGATGATGCCGTTCTCTACTTTTACTTCAGCCATTACAGCTTTCTTTTCTTCAGACATATGTCCCCCTTATATTTGTTTGTGCTTAAGCACTTCCATTGCAAATTGAATTAATAACGTGACTACTATGCTTGCGGCTCCTGCGCCGCCTATTATTTGCCACTTAAAGGCAATCAGTGTATCCATCTTTTTATCAATAGCTGAAAGCCTTTCGTTAGTATGCTTTATAAAATAGTCCACTAAATCTTTATCTGCCATATTACCACTCCGTTGTTTCCACTAAAGGTTCAATTTCTTTTAATTGCGCCCACGTCTCATCCTTGGACGAATTGCCATTAATAACAGAACTACCGCCAACACTCGCAGACACAAAGGTGAGAGTTGTTGTTGTCGCTTGAAATACCGCAGATGTATGTCGAAGATCGGCTGCCCCGTTAAAAGATAAAGGTATAATTTGCCTAGCCACTTTTGAGCCATCATGCTCAATATTTATATCCACGTTGTCTGTGGTTGCCGCCGTTAGAGCGGCCCTACCATGTAAGTCAACCTCATACCACTGACCAACAACTAAGTTTGAAAAGGTTAAATCACTCATAGTTGTATTTGTAGTTATATCTGCCGTTAAATATTTTATTTGGGTTTTCTTCGTCCCTCTATACTCACTATGCTTTGAAGTGTCTTGAACACTGGCTATAGATAGGTAATGATTTATAGAGTTAAATAAAGTAAAGCCTGTATCACTTCTAATCCCGACTACTTGATCTTTCTCTAAGTATTTCTCTGCATGAAAAGTTTTTATAGTGGTTGCTGTTGGATTGTTAGATACAGGTATATCTATTGTTCCATCAATATAAAGATACATAGTTGCGGCTTGGCTCGCGGTAGTCCCCACCGCTCCTGTAAATACATACTTGCCATCAGCAGGGACAGTAAACTGGGAACCACTCCACGCACCTAGTTCGTCACTTACTTCAGTAAAATCAAGATTGGTAGTACTGGCTGTGATTGATGTCCCGCCGTTTCCTGAGCCGCGCACATCAACATTCTTATAATCAACCGCAGCACTAGAAAATAAAGCCCCTGACTTCCAGCCTTCTATTGGTACTGTAAATTTAAAACTTACATAATCCCCAGAGACAAAAGAAAAGGGACTTGTATTTGTTACTACAGATGCCCCGTCTGCTAGCACTCTTACTGTGTTACCTGGTTGATAAAAGAATACTTGCCCGTGTTGTCTATTTCCCGCTGTGCCAGAGTCGAATAGAAAAGCAGCACCTATAGAAGGTCTATCATTAGATTGACTTATCTTTGATTCATCGACTGTCTCATCTAATGTTAAATCAAGAACTGTAGTACTTGCTGGTGTCCCCGTTAATTGGACCGTAACTTCATACTCTGCCGAGTCACCTACCCTTCTTTTTTTCGCCGATACTGTGCTGTTCGTCCAGCTATCTGTTACCGTGGCAGTCTCCCACTCACTTCCAATAAACCCAGGAACTAGTTCGTCTGGCGCAAGCTTTGTTCTATCAACGTAAACGTCATAAGCTGTGGCATTGGTACTCGCCACGTGAAAGATAAACCTTAAGTTCGTGTCAGAACTTGTGGCATTTAATAAACATTTATAATCAGAACCGTCATCGGCTTTCAGTAATTCATTTGTTGGTGGACCTGTTCCAATAACTGTCGTTCCAACACATTGATGTATCTCATTTGAGCCTATCAAATAATACCAAATAGTAACGTCACCACTGGCATAATTGGTACTGGTTTCATAACTAAATGAAGCGACCATTGTATTAGGTCCGACTTTTTCCAACCTGTAAAAGTTATCTGAAGCAATGGCAAAGCCTTCACCTTGAGCATCATTGGCTGACTTTGCAATCTTATAACTGGCGTCACCTGATAGTTGAACTGAAGTCTCACTTGATACCGTTAAGTAGTCAACCGTTCCACCTGTACCATCCACAGGGTTCGCAGCCCCGTCGTCATAAGTAGTTACGTTTGAAGTGTCATCTGCTTCAAAGTCTGGAAAGTAAGTGATACCACCAAGACCGGAGCCACCGCCAGCCCCTATTGCTGTTTCTGTTCCAGAACTATTAAGCACATACAATGTGTCATCGTTCTTTGCATAAACTTTTACGTTGCCAGAGGAAGGATTACTTGGTGTCGTCTCATGGCTTAAAGTCATTGGATCTGTTAGTATTAAACCATCAAAAGTAGGCGTATCAGTTGTCACTAGACTTTGGTCTAGTACACCTAAATATCCCCACTGTGTGTTGGAGATTGTCACCGAATCAATGTTTTCAATTTGATCTGCTTCAGCACTTGTAATGTCACCAAGAATAGAATCAAGGCTATCTAAAATAACACCGTCCGCTGCAACATCTCTACCATCTATGGTCCCAGTTGTAGTTGTGTTTCCAGTAATTGCTAAGTCACTTGTAGGCGTTAACGCTATATTACCGCTTGTAGAACTTATTGTGTTGCCATTTATATTTATGTTATCTACCTGTAGTTCTGGCAGTTGAGATACACCCCAAGCCGCCACACTGGTAAACAGTACTATTAATATGATATGTATTGCCCGTCTCATTATGCCTCCAAAACCATTCTTTTAAATTTAATCGTACCTGAAAAACCAGTCCCACCAAGAGTACCTAAAGCAAGCTTAACTTGTCCAGCATCAATCGTGAAATCTGCCTGGAAAATGTCACCCTCAAATAAACTCTTGTGTACCGAGTATGCACTTCCATTGTAATGACCTACCACATGGCCTGTTAAAAACTTAGTGCCAGCAGTTGATGTAACCTTCACTTCTACAAACCACCTTGCACTTGTTTCAGTTGAACTATCCATCGTCATACCAGTTACATTGGTAGCTGATTGACCATCGGTTAAAGTATCCGATTCTTTGTCCCCGTACCCTGCACCAATTTCCACATCCTCAACTTCTTCCAGTAATTCCGCTGGAGTCCAGAACTTCATTCCGTCAGTTCCGTCAAATCCCCAAATACCATTCTCAGGTATGGTTACAGGTAAAGTCATATTGGCTTCACTCTTTTGTTCCGTGATAGAAAGCCTTGGAACCCTGGTTAAGATCTCATTCAACTGCTGAATCATCGCAATCGCTCTATCGTACGCAAGTTCTAGGGCCGCTGGGCTATAGTTGCCAGCATTTGTAAGATCAAGAGGCTGGGTTAAAGGTAGCTCCCTAATCACAATAACCTTATCCGTGCTTGCAGGTGCGGTATTAAACTCCACGTCCGTGTGGAACGAGGAGGCGTCCGGTGCCCCTGTTAAAGTATAGTCTTGAAGTGCGCCTTCTGTTTGAAGTGCCTCAGTGATTGCAGTAGGAGTTGACTCGTCCCTGATGTAAACCTTTACTTCGGCTGAATCATCTACAACATTGGCGTGAGGGATAGCAAATGTAGTATTTGCACCGTCGCCAACATAAGTAGCTTTAACTGTTAAATTACTTATAGACATTTACTATCTCCCTTGAACTTTAAGTCTAAATTTACGTTCCATTCTCTTAAATTCTTCCTCAACTCCCTCGATCTCAGACATCATCTTTTTCTTCGCAAGACTTCTATACTGCTTACCTACTTGGTATATCATTGCTTTTCTTGCAAGATCAGTAGGAGCGTTTTTGTATGCAAAGCTATCTATTAATTTAGATAAAGATTGCTTAAGAGTAGGTCCACCAAGGCCGATTCCAGCACTTAATTTAACTAGTTTATGGTACTGTTTAGCATCTAATTCATACTTAAATACACCCTCTTGGGCCTTAGAAGTAATCCCTGTACTACCTACAACCATACCGAAGTTTACAATTCGATCTGGCATTGAAAGCAGTTCTCTAAAAGGTTCTGCTGCATCTGTAAATTCATCTGGTGCCAGCCTATAAAGTTCTTTATAAACAGGGTCCATGTTCTCATTAGTTAGATCATGTCTAAAAAATGGTAGCGCGTGTTCAACCTTAACGCCAGGAGGATAAGCTACCTCATCACCAAGTACGTTTAGTAATGGTGGCATATCTTTACCTAGACCTATTGTATCTAAGGCTTTATTGAAAACCTCGTCCCAGGCTTTCATAATACCCTTGGCCTTTGATTTAGTGTCACGTTTTATAGGATCAGATGCTACTGTACCAGTTTTTGTAGCTTCTTTAACTAACCCACCCATAGGGATAAAACCAGTTAAACTTAAAGGTACGTTGCCAGGCTTAGGGTCAGATAAGAACCTTGCAAGATCACCAAAGTTATTTAATGGTCCTTCAGGTATCATTAAATCTTTAACTAAAATTGCAGCCGCTCCTACTAACTCTTCATGGTCTGTGAAGTTGTCGTCTCTTACATAACCTGAAATCTCCGCAAGATCAGCGCCTATTCCAAGTAGAGTTCCCAAAGGATCTAACCTGTCATACTTAACTGGCTTATCTCGACCTGGGATATTTAATACGTATTCACCGTACCTAGAATCTCCAGTTAATTTCTTTTTAAACTTTCTTGAAGCAGCATTCCCACCAGTCATGTGACCTTGGTGAGTTAAAAAGGCCGCAGCTCCTAGTACCGAAGTACCCATTATTGTCTTGGAGATTGCTTCAGCCCTTGCCGCACCACCAGACGCAAATCCTGCTCTAATCTTAGGGCTAAGTAAGTTAATTCCAGGTACTCTTTGTACCGAGAAGTCCGCAAGGTTAGTTGCTGTTCTTACGAAAGGAACTGTTACGTTTACCACAGGTATTCTAGATAAACCCTTTTCAAAGTAATTAAGCACTTCACCAACATTTAAGTCATCAGTTCCTATAATAGGTACTTCACTTGCTCTAGCTCCAAATGCTGCTCTACTTGCAGCGCCTTCAACTGTATTAATTAACTCTGGCGTAGGGTTAGCAATAAGCTTTGACATATGTTGAGAAAACTCTTCAGTACCCTCTTTCAAACCTGCTTCTACAGCATCCCTATAAACCAACTGGTTCATTGTAGATCGTTTAGCCACAGTCCTTGAAAAAGCATCCACCGCTTGAAGTCTACCCTGCCCACTTATTAAGTTACCTGTCGTATGAACTACTTTATTCCAAGCAGAACCCGTCTCTCCGGCTAAACCTAAACTCTCCATAGTGTCAGTAAATACTCTCTTAGTGTCAGTAAATCTTTGCTTAGTAATATCTGTAGGTAACTTTGAGTGAACAAAGAAGTCTTTTGTATTTGTTAAACCTTCGATAAATGAAGTTGGTATTGCACGAGCTGCTGAAACTACTTCACCAACGCTTGCGCCTTTTATGAAAGGTGATATCATACCCTGTATTGCCAGTTCTCCAGATCTTACAACACCGTATGATGCGTTACCTACCATTGCTGTTTTAGTAGTACCAAGACCTGCAATTAAGTTTGATAAGTAATAACCTTGGAATTTCTTAGATAATGTATCAAGTCTACCTTGCCCCATTGCTCTAATCGCGTTCCGTAAGTCAGCAGGTTTTTTTAATTTCCTAATCTTATCCATCTCTTTCACAAGATCAACAGCGTTATCTTTCCCCACCACTTTCATATATTGGTTTAAATACTCTCTTCTTAAGTCAGAGAGTTCCATTGTGTCAGTGACTTTAGCGATGTTCAAGGCTCTACCAATTTCAGAGAAAGTAGAGTTCCTACCCATCATTGCAACCTGAGCTTCCTGCATTTTAAGTACAGCCGCTTGCAGGTTTATGTCGTCACCATCAAAGTTCTTAATGTTTTCCATGAAGTCTACAACTTCATTCACCTTAGCTCTAGTGAAAATGTCTACGGCTCTAATCTCTTCAGCATTTAAAACTTCACCTGGAGTATGTGACCTTTGTAGAACTTCATTAAATTTCTTTTTATTCGCCAGTATCCCAACTGCACGTAATGTAGTTTCTTCCTGCGGTATTTCACCACGTTTTGCAAGAGCTGTTATCTTCTTGATCTCAGCGTGTTTAGAAGTTTCCAGGAAAGCTGCCTCTAACTCTTCTAAAGAATTAGCTCCTTGTATTGTCTCCAAGTCTTTTGCATTAAAGTCCGAAGGCTCATACAAAGCTTTAAGAACTTCATCTTCCTCTGGAGTAACTGGTTTAGCTTCTACCTTTGGTTTAGCCGTTTCCTTTGAAGGTATAGCGTCACCAACAGCACTTTCTTCAACCGCAGGAATACCAGTCTTTTGAGCAGCTTTTAGCTTACGCCCTTTTCTAACCATATTAAAAGACTTAGCAACAGCAGTTCCAAGTCCTGCCAGTCCTGCATCAACCAATAAACTCTCTACAGAGTTTTTAACCCTAGACTCAAAAGCCTCATCGTCTTCATCAGAAAGTAACCAGCTTGGCACTAGCGGTGAAAGCATAGGCACTTCATTGGCGAAGTCTGCCACACGTTTCTCATCAGGGTCCATTAAGACACCGTTAATGGCAGCAGAACCAGCTAAAGCTTTACTTGCTTTGATAGCCTTAGAACCACCTGTAACTATCTTTGAAAGACCTGCATAAGGCATAACATAACTAACAACACCACGTACCACGTTGTCTACAGGGTTAGCACTTGGAGGAATAATCTTCTCCGCAAAAGTTGTAGCCTTACCAGGCTCAAAAACATCACCTTCGCCAATTCCCATTTCAGCCAGCCAATTCTCTCCCCAGTCTAAAATATCGTGAGTTGTGTTTATTAAGTCTTGGCCTATGTCCAAAACTCCACCTGCGGCTTGCTTCACAGTCTCAGTACTTACTTCACCTTCCTGCGCTCTAACATCTGCTTGCATTACATCTAGAAAGTTCTGGCCTTCAGATTCTCTTTCTTGCCTGACCTGTGATTCAGTCTTCACTTCTGGAGCTGTAGTAACATCTCCTGTGTCAGCTTCATTGGCTAGTCTTAGTAACTCTTGATCTGTAACATCAGCCATTATTTACCTTCCTCTACCTTATCTAATCGAATAAGTTCCTCTAGGGATTTCTTCTCGTTTTCTCTTCTAATAAACTCAGGGATAGCTTTAAGAATATCTCTAGCTCTGTTCTTATCGTCCCTTGATTTTAACTTACCGCCCTTAATATCGTCTACGATCTTTCTTTTGATTAACTCTACCTTTTGAGCATCGTCTTGAGCATCCAAAGGAATATGAGGAATAATTACCTTTGGTGTTAAACCAGAAGCAATCAAAGCTTTTCGCATAGCCTTTGTAGGACGCATACCCTTGTCGATATTAACTGCGTAAAGTTCTCTAACTCCAGCTACTCTGGCTAAGTTCTTACCCTTATAAAAAGCACCAGTTATATCAAATCCATCAGGCGTAACCGTCGCATTAAGTAAAGACTCAGCAGCCTTCTTATCAATCGCAAAAGACTTATCACTTGTCGATTTCTTAGAATTAGCTCTAAGCCTATTAAGGAGAGTTACCGCATCTCTTGGGTCAAGTTCCCTATTACCAATAGCAGCGTTTATATCTGCCATCAGGCTTTTCATGTCACGTCCTTTATAAATCCTTTCCTGAAAATCATAAAAGACTTCATCTTGTACTTGCTTGCGCTCAGGATCTTTAAAAGACTTTACTATATTTCTAATTTCTTTTGTAGCAAGAGTCGGATTAGCTTGGAATACAGACTGTACCTCTGCTTCAACTTCAGCTATCGTCTGCAAGTCATCGCCAGCTTCAATCAACTTATTCATTACAGCACTTGAAAAGTCTTCACGCTGATCTTGCAATGCTTGTTTCTGTTGAGTACGTTCCCTCTGATCTCGTGTGTAATTAATATTAGCAACCTGTTGTTGCTGATTAATAATGTCTTTCACCAACGATGTTTTTTGCTTGGGGGAAAAGTTATCACTATTCATTACATGTTCAGTAGCACTCTGGTAGTTACCCTTTAAGGCATGGCCTTGGGCTATTGCCAAGTCTGCACTTTCATTAAACTCAGATTCTACCTTTGCTCTAGTCTCAGGATCTAAACCTAACGCATCCACATAGTCAGTAAACCTATTCCTAGCTTCATCAATGGAAGATGCTTCTGGGTTAGCCATCATTGTAGTAGTCATCGAGTCCCTAAAGTCCTCAACTCTTTTAGCTTTATGGGCAGCATCGAAGCCTATCATATTACTATAAACTTTCTTGGTAAACCCGTTTGAAACGTCTAAAGAAATACGTCTAGCCACACGTTTATTTAAACCGTCGTCCATTCCCTCAATCTGTTCGTTAAAACCGCTTGAGTGTTCTTTGTATAACGCCAGCATATTACTGCCATCGTCTTCAAGTCTCTTGTCTTGACGTGCTTTAAACATAGCCTCTTGGTAAACCTGCTCGGCTCTAACTCTAACTTCATGTTCAAATAATTTGTTGTCTACTTTATTTTTCTTTTCAAAGTAGTTACCCAAGGCTCCAGATAAGTTACCAAGGGCTGCACCTGCTCTAGCTATATTTTCGCCTTCACGTCTTGCAGCTCCAGGACTCTCGCCCTGAACTGGTGAAGCTTGTGATAATCTTTGACCTTCTCTTCTAGTAGGTATTCTAGCCATTATAAACCTGCCTTTTTCACCGCGCTGTTGCTTCCACTGAAGAATACATCTGGACTTTTACTTGAAGCCTCTGGGTTACTTCTTCCGGCTACTGAAGCCCCTACGTTAGCCACTGTTGAAATAACATCGAAGAAGTTACTGCTTCTAGCTCTATCTGCATTTCTAAGTGACTCATCAGCTTTCATGCCAGCTAATTTTGTACGCAACTTACCTTGCTCTAGGATAGCTCCTTCTTCTTGTCTAACTGATCTCTTAGTCTCAGTCAATGAACGCAGAATACTTCCAGATAAATCAACGCCAGCTTTTGTGTAAGCACTTACTTGGTCGCCAAAGAAAGCTTCAGACTCCCTCTGGAAAATATCTAATTCACGTCTAGTTGCAAGCTGTGAAATCTTTTGCTGTTCACGAAAGAACTCAGCGTTTCTTTCGTGAGCCTCTGCTTCAGCTTGGTTAGCCCTAATCTTTCCTATTATCTGAACACCGCCAGATATTAACATCGCTGCCGTAAACGGGTCCACTACAAACCTCCATTATTCATAAGCTATACCTCTTGCAACAATACATGTAATGTTACATGGTAAAGGATCAGAACCCTTGAATACAACTGTTTCATTTAGTCCATAATCTCCATCTAAGTAAATCTCTTTGTCGTCCGTCACAAGCGCGATAGGGTCAGCAAGAGGAGTATCAGCGTCACGAAATATAATAGAATCAACATCATCTGCTGTAGGGCCAGCGTTGCAAGCCGCAGTTCCTTCAAATCTTGCCACAATCCTGTCAAGCCTCGTTGTTTCTCCCTGTCTTGTTCCAATTGCCCCTCCAAAATTAATTGCTAAAGGCTCTAGTAAATGCTCGTAAGAAAGGCCCACTATAACAGTAGAATACGTATCATCAAGAGTTATACTTCCAGATGAAACTGTTTTATCACTCTGCACCAATCCATCCGCAAGTACCTTAACCGTTTGTCCCTCTAAATAATCAAGACCTCTTATCGTAGTAGACGCTCCCTGATACTCGTACCACTCGTAGTCCGCTGTGTGCTGGACACTATCGAATATAACAAGGTTAGCTCCTCTTGCATTTAAAGCAGGAGTTGCAGCATTGTATGCCGCTCCCATTCTAATAAGGTCTATACTTGTATCTCTAGTCCCTGTTGCAGCAAAGGTTGTACCTAACTGCTTGCCGTTAACAAAGAGTCTTGTCGCACCATTGGTTAAGTCGTAATTTAATTCAAAGTGATATGGGGTCCCGCCATTCAAGTATCCAGATGGAGCGCTTTCGCCAATATCAATTCCAGATAATGTAGAGTTAATCACTGAACTACCTGTAGAATCAAAAATGATAATCCCGATAGAATCATCAGCTTCCCAAGAAACCTGAATTAAGTTGTCGATGTCACTAGCCGCTTTACAGATAGATACCATTGTTTGCTTAGTACCTCTTTTACTAGGCCACCAGTCCCAACGTATGCAACCTACTTGAGCGGAGTCAGCATTATCTGTACCATCCCAGTCAATATAGCTTGCACTACCGTCATCAAACTGTGCCTTATCTCTGGCGTAAGTTATAGTACCTGTTTCAGTACCCGTACCAGTTCCATCAGAAGTATCAGCGTCGGCATCAGATCTTAAGCTAGCATAGAAAGTAGCAGGACCAGAAGTTCTAAACATTTTAGCAGCGTCCATATACACAGGCTGTCTGTACCTAGCATCAACATCAGGGTGAAGAGACTCCTCAAAGAAATCATTCCCAAGTTTTTCCCAAAATACAACCTCCGTACTATCCACTGTTCTTTTCACCAGTAAGTGAAGTTCATCATATGTACCATCTTTTGAAGGAACGCTTGCAGCACTTAATACCTTTGGTATGTCTGAAGACAGTACACCACCAAGTTCATGTCTGTGCCAAGCTTTTACGTCACCTTCCTCCGCTACTGTGCAAGAGTAAAGATAGCCGTTGTTGTCCCAAGCCCATAAAAGCTTGTTGTCTAAACGCTGTTCAGTAATGCCCTTTATCTTTGGAGCAGAAGGGCTTGTGTAAATACTTAAACTTTTCTTTGTTATATGCTCCGCTATGAAAGTAAGATCTGTGGAAGTGTATCCTCTGATCTGCTCAATGTACTTCATATCTCTTATTTTTCTAAAGCCACGTTGAACAAAAATAGGCGTGTTATCTACAACCGCTGGCTGAACATACTCAGAACCATTGTTGGAATAAGGACTAACTGAAACAGTACCTATTCCTAAACCGCTTGCAGCGTATTCACGTCCTCTACTTCCAAATAAAAGATCTCCTCTTCCGGCTACTAGCCAGTTGATCTCATTCACCTTATCCGAAGCTACTGTCACAATCTGTGGGTCGTCTTCTGTTAAAGCTTCGCCAGGGTCGATAACGTCATCGTTATTCATTTCAAAAACATCACCAAGTTGTGAAGTCCATAAAGTATCTGGTTGTGATTCGTTACCGCCAAATACGAGTCTTCCTTGCCAGAAAGAAACTGTTCTAGGCCATCCTCTGTAGTCAGACCAAGCGCACTCATACCATTGTGTACTGCCTGATGTAAAAGCCGCAGCACATGCTTGGATAATTTCTACTGTCACCGAAGTAGCAGAACTATACGCAGTTACTATGGCATAACCAATCGTACCGCTATCTTGAAAAGCAAACATAGTTCCAACGTGAAGTGCATTAAAAACATCATCGCTTGCAGTTAGTGTTCTACCTGTCCCAACTGTGACAGCACTTAAAGTTAATGTTGTATCAGACGTGTTCTGATCTCTGAAAGGTGCGCCGTTTGCTGTTATCTTCCCTGAGAAGTTTACCGGAGTAGTCGAAACATACTCGTTAGCTGTAAACTCATTCACGCCAGTTCTTACAAAGTAAAAAGGCGGCATGTCCTTATGTGCGAAAATCATTACGTCACCAGACTGGTCGTACTGTATTTCTTTTATCTTATCCGCATCTTGCAGTACCGTAGTAGTATTTGCACTACTTGAGAATACTGTATCACCAATCCCTAATGCTACAGGGTGAAATGTCTCGTCTTTCACATTGTAAACATAGAATAAATGCTGGTTTAGACCATCAAAGTAATCTGCTGTAAGGAGTATTAAATATGACTCTTCCTCTGAAACAACAAAAGGAATCAACCTCATACTATCAGATAGAGCTAGAATATCCCCTGTGTTTGATGTAGTCTCGTTTCCTGTTGAGTACTCATCAGTTACAAACTGACTTCCTACCCTGCGACGTGCCCCACCTTGAGGGACAACAATCATATTCTTAATATTCTTGCAAGCACGTCTGTAAATCTCTGAATCAGTTCTTCCGTAAATACGAGGACTAACTTCGCCATTTACAAAGTTGTTGATTATGTCATTAAACCTAGCCATGTCTACGCCCTTATATCAGTCCACTCATTAGCTTCCACTTCTTCTAGTGAATTCTCTTGAGCGTCGAATGATCTAGCTTCCGCTACCTCTGCTTTATAAAGAGCCATCATGTCTCGCATTAACGCCCTTGATTGCACTAAAGGATACGCAAGATCTGCTGCAAGCATATACGCAAGCGCTTCTTCAAAGTCAGTTGCAAATAATGTTGTGTCTGTCACATCTTTTATGTAACGAACTTTAACAGAACTAGAGTTACATAATAGAACTTTGTTCCCGTCTGTGTTCTGCTCTATTACCCAATTAGAACCTTCTATCAAATCTGTTTCCAGGATTCGTAAAATGTCACTAGGCAAAAGGAACTCATTCGTAAAACCAAACGAAGGAGTATTCGCGGTGGCAGCCAGCGACTTCCTAAATATTGCAAAATTCCACAGATGACTTCTGAGTAGTTTCTTTCGTAACTTGTCGTACTGCTCATTACATAAGCGAGCGGCCTTGGTGTCATCACTCAAGGCCGTAATAGTTTTAGCTCCGATTTTTATAAGAGCCGAGTTGCAAATCTCCACAGAACTTGTTGCCATCGGAGCCTCCTATTAAAAAATATTAGTCAAGAATGTAGTACATCTCAACAAAGATTGTTCCATCAGTTGTTGTAGCTTCTGGAATAGCAATCTGAACATCAACTTCCGCAGCGAACTTCTTACGAAATCCAGCGACAGCGTTAGTCATTGCAGTTCTGCTAATCGCATCAGCGTTAACATCAAGATCAGCGAAGAATCCGTCGTCGTCAGCAGCTTCTAAAACTGTACCGTTTTCGTCAACTTCTTCAGAGTCAGCCCAACCGATGTCTAAGTCACCAGTAGTACCAAGGTCGTCACTTGAAGCTAAACATTCAATTACTCTTGCACCTTTTGGTAACTTGAATAATTTTACGATAGCACTTGTTCCTAAAACATCACCAGATGGAATTGTGTACTCACCTGAAAGGTAGCGTAAACGTCCATGCTGAAGACTTACATCATTTCTTACTTGTGGTTCAGCAACATAACTATTGTTATACTCTGTTCCGTATAAATTTCCTGACAATGTAGCCATTTTGAAAATCTCCTATTTAAAATTAAAAATCTAAATTCTAAGGAAAGGGCCGAAGCCCTCACCTATTACTCAGCGCAAAGTCCGATAACAACTTTCTTCTCTTCCATACGAGTAGCACCAATTCCCATTGATACGTAAACTTGTGTAGAGTAAGACTTGTCAGCACGTCTTTCGATCTCTGCTTGCACATCGTCAGCAGTTGCCATAAGCAATCCGTCTTGTGCCCAGAAGATACAACGTCTTTGACCAACAACTGAACTTCCAGAACCAACAACACCTGTAGTAGTATTAGCACTTAAAGCATCAACTTGCGTATCTAACCTTTCTGTCATAACGAATTCAAAACCTAAGAAGGTATTGATCTCACCCATAACTAATGCACGAACTGTGTTGAAATCAGAACTAGTAACTTCAGTCTCAGAAAGTAAACTTTCAGACTGGCTAGAAGTGAAAGCACAGTATCTGCGGATTGATGGATCTACTTCGCCAGCATCTAAAATCTTCTTAGAGCCACGTAATAAACCTACGTTCATGTTAACAAAACCAGAGTTTACAGAAGCTAACTTCTGAGCGTTTGGTAATGTAACTTCAGTTGAACCTTCTTCTCCACCGTAAGCAGAACCGTTAGCAGCAGCGATGATCTCATCATCCTTCGCACGACCCATTGCCCACATTGCAGCCATAGCATAATCGCCAGCAGGGTTTTGAAGTAAACGACGAAGATCTTCCTTGTCGATTAAGTCAGCCCATTCGTAGTCACTTAAAGTAACTCTACGTCTAGAGTGAGGAGTGTCAATCTGTGGAGTATCGCTGTGACGAGATACTTTCTTCTGTGCAGTTACTGCACCAATTCTATCATAAAAAGCCGATTTACCACGTTGAGTTTCACGTCTTACTTTATCTTGTAAGCGAGAACCCTTCTGTTGTGATAAATGGAAAACTTCAGCACTATATTGCTTTACAAAAGCCGTAGTAATTTCTGTAGACATTATGTCCTCCAAAATCAAAGTTAATAAAATGTTTGTGGTTTCTCGCCTCGGAATTGTCCCTTGTAGGATTCACGCTTTTTATAGCCAGGATCTCAGCGACTAAGATTGTCCCTGAGTAAATAATACATACTCAGGGATCGGTGTCAACTTTAATTAGCTTGGATAAGCTATTTTGTAAAGATTCTGGACTTCTTTTTGAGCCGCTTGGTGGTTAGGGTGACTTGGGTTTCTATACGGGTGGTCCATATTCCCTTGTATATCACGCGCTTTTTGAAGTGCCTCTTCTGGAGACATAGAACTAAACTTAGCTCCACCGTGGCCTACAATCTTGTCTTCATCAAAAAACTTAGAAGCGCTTGCCAGCATTTTCATTACTGTTTTATTCTTCGCAAGACCTGACTCAACAAATTCTTTTCTCTCAGCTTCATTAGGAATAAGCTCTTTTAAAGCAATCCCAGACCTTTGTAGATTCTCGTCATAAGCCTGTCCCCATTCCTGGCGCAAATGCTGCTCGTCTTCTGCAAGCTGTGCCGTCATCTTAGCTTTATGAGCATCCACAACTTCAGTAGTATAATCACGATACCACTTGAAAACTTGCTCTGCTTGGTGAGGTAATACACCAGCTTCGTGAGATGCCTTAGTAAAGTTCTTAACGAAATCGTCATCGCCCTCTACACCTTCAGGAAGACCAAACTTATAGTCCTCAAGTTTCTCAGATAGACCAAGTTTAAACATTACCTGTCTGTAGTCTTCAGAACTTGCATGCTGGTCTGGCACTACAATCTTATCTTTACCGATACTCTTTTGAGCATGAACGTAAGACTTAGCTAAACCTTCTAAAGAAGTAACAGTCTTAAATGCGTCAGCATCTCTTAAGTCTTCAGGTAACGCTGCTTTCACAGTATCCCAACTTGGCAGTTCCGTTCCACCTGTTGAACCGCCGCCGTCGCCGCCTTCAGTCCCGTCGCTAGCCTCATCCATTACCATTGGATTCATTAATCTCCAATAATCAAACATTGTCTTCCTCGCTTTCTTTTTCTAGTTGCTTAATATCTTTCTTCATAAACTCTTGTATCTGTAAATAAACAGATCTTTGACCTTCATTAAAACTCGTGCCATGAGGGTCATTAGGGACAAAACTAATCTTATCCCCGTACATATGCTTAAACCAGTCAAGAATAACCTCTCCATTCTTTCCTGTAAATACTTGCTGGAACATACTCACTAGCTCCAGCTCTGTGTATCTCTTCATTACGACTCCGCTTGTTGTGCTTGCTGAATTGCAGGACTCATTTTCTGCACAGCCTCGGCATTGTCAAGACCTTGTTGTCTTTCTCTAGCCTCTTGCTGCGCTTGGGCACGAGATTCCCTGATTGCCTCTATCTCTTCTTTTCTTCGAAGAACAGTTTGGCTCGCACCGTAGTTTCTCCAGTTCTCACGTACAACCTTCTCAACGTCGATAATATCAAACGCTTGAGGACTCTGCTCTAAGAACGGGGCACTTGCTTGGAAAGCTCTAAGAGTATTGTTACCCTCATCGACTCTCTGCGCTCTTGCAATAGTAGACGAGTATTTAGGAACAAGGTCAGCACCTCTTAATAACTCTGGTGGCTCTCCGATTAAATCTTTCTTAACCATAATATCGAATAGTCTTTCAATTAATGGTGCCAAGAACTCTGATTGTTGGCGGCCTAGCATAGGACCAAGTAAACGCATACGCTCCTCAGTTCTACGGTTAACCTCAGTTGCCGTCATCTGTGGACCTTCTCTTAACTGTAGTTGATCTACAAAGAAAGATTCTCTAATTCTAAATTGACGATCTCTTGTTATTTCCACACCAATGTCTAAACGTGTGTCGTTAAAGACAGGCTGAATACGATCATTAGTACCAGCTCTGTAGTACAAGATAGCCCCTGGAGTTGTTCTTTTAGGTCTAACAAATCCGTCATCCGGTGCTTGCAATGGAGGATCTACTGTTTTTTGAGCGCCTTTCAATACCGCAAGCGACATCGCGTTTAACGTCTTAGCTTCAGGTAAAGCGTTCATTCCAGGGCTTCTACCGTATGTTTCACCAGTTGCTTTAGTCCAGCGTGGAACCATATAAGGGAAAGTTCTAAAACCACCCACATGAATTTCTTTCTTCTCCAGCTCTAAAATGTACTGGGAAGTATATGGTTGTTTAGCTTTCTCTCTGAAGTCACTCTTGTAAACAGCGTGGTAAACAATGAACTTATCATTCTTACCCTTTTCAAAAGCCCTTGCAACACTTCTACCTAGCTTCTCTTCAACCTTCTCTAAATCTTCAGCATCGTTAGGAGCAAACTCTTGTACCAGCTTTCTAGCAGTCCACTTGAACTTTCTATAAACCTCGTCAATGAATCCCTTGTTTCCTTCAACCGCAAACATCTCGGCAATGTGATTGGCATGAAACCTAACAACTGTTTCATCGTCTTCATCCATGTGCATGAAAGCAGTACCAAGTACCACTTCATCTAAGTACACTTCGTGAACTTCTGTTTGGAAGTTGGAGTTATTTAGAATGTTATGCATACGCTTTGTTAAGCCTTGCAAGTAAATACGCACATCATCGTTGGCATCTAGATCTTCATAGCCAGTCGTTAGTTCAAACCACTGCTGGGAAGGGTTAGTTAATAAACCATGTAATGCACCTGCAAGCAGCTCAGCCGAGTTCATCGCGGTGTTATCGTAAAGTTCGATACCCTTTTTTCTTCCCTTAACTTCATCAGTACGGATAATGTCATTCTTTCTAGGTAACATCATATCAGTTAAGTCTTGCCAGTGAGTTTCCCACACTGATCTTTCAGACTTTAACGTCTGCATCATTTGAATAATTTGCTCAGGGGTCATCTTCATAGCCATAGCTACACTCCTAAATTAGAAACACTATCCACGAAACGAGTTTGTTTCTGACCTGGCTTGTCTCTGGTTATCTGTAAAAATTCTTCTGTTGCTTGTCTTGCTTTAAACTTAGAGCCAATTCCCTCTTTTGCTTGAGAAAACGTACCGCTAATAGAACTAAACGCACCATCGTCTAAAACGCCAAGGGTATCAAATCGCTTCAACAACTCTCCCCTTGTTACTTCAGATATGGTCTGATCTTGCATTATCTCATTGAACAATGTTTTGTTCCTGCTTGCATTGGCAAGTATCTTAGCGTTTCTTTTCTTTTCATCAATCTGAGCGTCTGTCTCAAAAGTACCGTCAGTTATAAGGTTTTCACCTCTTTCAAATAAACCAAACGCTTGGTCAATTAAAGAGTCCTTTCCTACAAATACGCTTGCAGTATTCTCAGCAGCTTCAATTAAATCATCAAATATACCCATCACATTCCTCCGAATACATCGTAGTCAGTTTCTAATTGGTCTGGCAGAAAATCCCTGCCTTCTATCTCTTCCTCTGAGATAAGACCCATTGCATATGTTCTCATACTATCAGCGCCATGTGAAGCCCAATTGTGCCTTGGCCTACCTTTAAACACTCCCTCTTTAGCATCGAACACACGTTCATATGCTTGCAGGCAAGCTATTCCGTAACTACATTTGTGTTCATCAAACCAGAATGTACTAAAGATATTCCTAACCTCGTTAATCCCATCTTCAACAGAACTTCGTTTCACAACGATATAGTTATGCCTGTTAGGTACAAGGTTTAGCTTTTTCAATGTTTCAAGTCTTGTCTTCTTAGTTTCCAGGGATCTCACCATCACATCATGAGGCAGATAAGCAAATCTTAACATGTACCCTTTTTCATGAATCTCCGGCACAATCTCGTCAAAGCCTTTCCCAGAGCACTCATAGTAGTCAATAACCCTTCTTTCTCTTCCGATTGTTTGTATAAACCAAACCGCTGTGGAATCGTCAATGCCAAGGTCAAAAGAAATATCAACGGGATAACCAGACTCATATGGTACACGAGTAATACGGTTTTCCTTATTAACTCTAATAAATTGTCTTTTATAGTACGCACCTGCAAGCGCTGCCCCGAAATCACATAAAAACTCCTGGTTATATTCATCCTCGGTCATCGTGGAACGAGCCGCTTCTAGCTCTGATTTAGGCACAATCCCCGTCTCAGAAGCTTTATACATAGCTCCAAACCACTCAGAACCAGCTTTCTTCATAGCCTCTTTAGCAAATAAGTACATCTTCTGGAAAGCGTTAGCTCCCCTTGGTGTACCTATAAATATAGCCCAGCCCTTTCTATCTGAAAGCATCGGTCTAATAATCGTTCCCCAGACACTTCCTGACATAATCCCAAACTCATCGAGTATAACTCCATCGAGGTATAGACCTGCAAGCGTATCAGGATTCTCAGCGCCGAGTAACATAAACCGAATCCTATCATGCTCTCTTTGTATATCTACTCTAAGTTCTGATTCATTTATTGTAACGCCAGGGATTCCTCTAACAGCATCTTTCATTATCTGCCAAGCAACCCTCTTTGCTTGCCCGTATGTAGGCGCAAGGTACGCATACTGAGGATTGCGAAGCTTGCACCGCACACCTTGGTCTACCATTTCATTAATCGCAAAAACCGTTTTCCCAAAGCGGTCAGCGGCGATGAGCAACAATCACATTGAAACGCCTAAGCGCAATGTGTAGAGCTTCTTGGTGCGCTCTTGGATAATAACCTGTATAGATTATCTTTGATGTCATCACTTACCTCCTTCCAACGATCTTCTTTGTTTATCGTATGCCTGTCTCTTGGCTTTGCCGCCTCTGTTCCAGTAGTAATCCTTGCATCGTTGTTGTTCGCAGGTTTTACATTGTCTGGAATTATCAGACTTTCTAATTCTTGTATTCTCTTCAGTAAACTCGTGCCCATGCTTGCAATGTGTTACTGTGTTCTTCTTATCTCTTCTTTTAGCCATTTTGTCATCAACATTATCCTGGTTAGTCCCTATCGACAAATGTTTAGGGTTAACACAACTAGGATTATCACAACTATGCAATACACAGTATCCATCTGGTATCTTTCCTTCTATTTGTAGCAGGAACCTATGGGCTATATATAACTTACCTAAATAACTAAACTGCCCATATCCCTTTCTATTTTTCGCTGCTTGCCATTCCCAGCAACCATTTCTTTTCTTCGTGTACTTCTTATGAAAATCTTCTACTGTATTTTTCCTAGCCATTGTTCCTCCGTCGATGTGCATTTATACATGCTCATATACGATGGGTCAACATCTAGTGCATTTCCTCTCGTACTTCTTTGATATGTTTTTCCCCAAGGTATTCTTCCAACAACCCTGCAAAATCAATCTCAAAATCCCCAGCTAACTTTTCCCCACACGCAAGCAATGTTCTGACACAGCCTTCAGCGCATAATTCTGTTTCGTCAGTTGTCTTTAACTTAACCGTCATCTCGTCAAAGTCGGAACTAATCTCCGCTTGAATCTCAAACATCTCCATTATTTACCTCTCTTATCTTAGCTGTTTCATCTGTAAAATATCCCTCGTCTCCTGGACGACGTATCCCTGTTTCCAGTACAAAGGACGTGCTTGCAACTTTAGCATCAATCTGTTGCTTGTCACCATAGTCTTTCGGGTTGTAAACTTTTGCCGCCGTCTTGTAAATATCGGCTTTGGCTTTTGCCAGGTTTATCTCGTCTCGATCTGTACCAGCGCTCTCTACTGCTTGTATGGCCTTATCAAACATTATCTCGGCCCTGTCTTCTCGTGCTTGCTTCAAAGCTTCCTGGAACTCTGGGAATTCCTTGCGCCACTTGCATAACTGTGAATAAGACGGGTAATTGTTCATCTTGCATATGTCCGTGATTGTCTTTCCCTCGGTCACCATCTCGCAAATACGGTCCGCCAGCAATGGAGAATAAGGGAATGAGAAGCGCTTGCCTTGCAATTTACGCATATCTTCGCTGCTTGCGGTGCGCGGAATCCAAACAAGCTCGCCTTCTTCGTTCTTAACCTTGATATAACGGTCTTCTGTTGTTTCAACTGGATTGGGTGCTGCGTCAAGTTGGCGTGTTTCGCCAGTGTGGTAATTTATAGCCACTAATACGCCATCTTCATTGAGTGTTATGAACTCAGAATCCCCCAAAATTGTCTCCAGCTAAAAAGAAACCCTGGGACGACAAGCACGAGAGCCGCACACCAGGGTAAAGATAAACATGCTCAGGAATATTATTCCAAGATTAAGGACGATTGCAAGCGATTTCTTGTAAATGAGAATAATAATCACTCCCAGAGGACCGAGGCGCGAGTACCAGCGAAGAAAACAATGAAAAAAAAACTGGAGGCCCTCTGAGAGCTTGTTTTAAGTATAGGGGTACTTGGGCCAGGGTTGCCAGGGAAAAGAGCTGAGCGGCGCGTTTTTGTTTGAATTAGCATGGTTTGAGGGGTGGGTTGCCAGTGAGATTTGCGCGGTACGGGTCCGCGGAGTGGATTAGTGGGAATGGTGTCTTGCGTCATTTTATTTGGTGAAATTGGTTTTGGGGGAGAGGTCCGAGCTAATACGCCCATGCCCCCTAGAAACTCTTGGGCCCTGGGTGGCCTTTTTCGTGCGCGAGCGCGTTACGCGTGCGCATTATGCGTGAACACGCGCGCAGGTTCCTACTTCCTAGGGCCAGAGCCTTATCCCTTTTTTACAATAGATGCCTATAAGTTATACACTGCAAGCGCCTTGTACTAAAGCACAGGGCACAAGGACCTTGGCATGATTCTAGCTACTACACAGGGCAACAACTAAACAAACAAAAAGGAACTATACATGATCTTACAAGCACCTATACACAAGGAGATTGCTAACACAGACTGGGAC
>Ga0180437_10003671_pt1 | contig 22574 bp, 22 predicted proteins | sample SS_ome_4_FD_132410 | JGI IMG/M metagenome (GOLD analysis project Ga0180437, IMG submission 132410) | Hypersaline lake sediment archaeal communities from the Salton Sea, California, USA - SS_3_D_1 metaG | ecosystem: Environmental > Aquatic > Non-marine Saline and Alkaline > Hypersaline >...
GTTTAGATGTTGGAAAATTTTTCGTCTCACTTTTTATCATTCTCCTATTATTTGGCTTAGTACTTTATCATCTTCAAATCGGCATGCAACAGGTACAACCAAATAGAATAGTGATGATCTCTCCCCCTCTGTTTATCAACGAGGAATCCATCCTTGAGATAAAAATTCTAGACGGTGATGGAGAATTCATAAGATCCCGAGAAGATACAATCAATATCTCAATTAAAGCCCAAGAAGATTATCTTATAGGAGTAACAGACAAGTCTAAAGTAAAATGGGCCCAGATGCATCGTGTTCAATTAAAAGATGGTGTTTCGAAAATTAGATTTAAAGCGAGCGCAGGCGCTAATACGGGAATTATCATTTTTACTCTAGAGCAAGTCATTGGAGATGCTCCACTTCAGAAAGCCACTTTCATAAAAGGAGTGGGATTAAAATATGAAGCGAACTTTTTCTTGGATAAATAGCGCGCGTTAGATGGTGTATCATTTTTTCGGCAAGGTGGCAATCTTCAAATTTCTAGTTAAAGTTGAAATTTGCTCTATTAATTTTATGGAATCATTTAGATTACTTTCAACAATTTTTACAAGAGCACTTCCTACTATTGCACCATCTGCTCCAGATCCTATTACCGAATTGATATGTTCTGGCTTATGTAAACCGAAACCCACTGCTAATGGAATCGTTCCGGCTGTGTAAGGTTTAATTCTCTTTATTGATTGAATAGTAAGTTGGGATACGTCATCTCTTTTGCCTGTTACACCATATATCGAGATCAGGTATAGAAATCCTGAAGTGTAATCTAAAATATCTTTCAATCTGTTTGGTAAAGTAGAGGGAGTAGCTAGAAATATCGTATCAATTCCCTGTTTCTCTGCGAGCTCTCGATATTCTGCTGCTTCTTCAATCGGCAGATCAGGTATAATAAGGCCGTCGACGCGATGTTCGCTTGCTTTTGTTAGAAATTTTTGTACACCCATCTTGAAGAGTACATTATAATATGTCATTAATGCAATTGGGATTTCTATCCTGCTTTTTGTTTCCTTGACAATATCGAATATTGCTTGGGGGGTAGTGCCAGCGTTAAGAGAACGGTTAGACGCCGCCTGTATTGTTGGACCGTCTGCAATTGGATCGGAGAATGGGATTCCGATCTCCATTATGTCCACTCCTTCTTTGGCTATTGTTTCAATTATCTGTTGCGAAATTTTAGGCGATGGGTCCCCCCCAGTTATATATCCAATGAGTGCTCCTTCGCCACGTCTGTGTAATTCTTGAAAGCTCTCACTTATTATCATATCACCACCCCCTTTTGCGTTGCAACAACCTCTGCATCCTTATCTCCTCTACCAGACAAGTTTACTACCACGATTTGATCTTTATTCATCTTCTTCGCCAATTTCTTAGAATATGCTAGTGCATGACTGGGCTCTAATGCTGGAACAATACCTTCGTTCCTGGTTAGATCAATGAAAGCCTCCAAAGCTTCCTTATCTGTGACAGCGTCATATTGGACTCGACCAATGCTTTTTAGGAAACTATGTTCAGGTCCAACACCCGGGTAATCTAACCCTGCAGATATGCTAGATGTGGTTTGGATCTGCCCATTTTCGTCCTGTAAGACATAGGTGAGCATTCCATGGAAAACTCCTTCAGAACCTGCAGATATTGAAGCTGCGTGTTTACCAGATGTAATGCTTTCTCCAGCTGCCTCTACTCCATACATCTTAACATTTACATCTTCGAGAAATGGATGGAATAATCCAATTGCGTTACTTCCACCACCAACACATGCGACTAGGGCATCAGGAAAGCGTCCTTCCTTTGCGAGTATCTGCTTTTTTGTTTCATGTCCTATTATGCATTGGAAATCTCTGACCATCATGGGATATGGGTGTGGACCTACAACCGATCCAATCAAGTAATATGTGGTTTGAGCATTTGTTACCCAGTCTCTTAATGCTTCATTGATAGAATCTTTCAACGTTTTTGAACCAGAATCGACAGGATGAACCTCAGCACCTAACATTCTCATTCTGAAGACATTGAGTTTCTGTCTTTCCATATCTTCTGTACCCATGTATACTTCAGCCTTCAGACCCAGGACGGCGCATGCTATTGCTGTAGCTACACCATGTTGCCCTGCACCTGTCTCAGCAATTATTCTCTTCTTTCCCATTTTCTTAGCAAGTAGAGCTTGACCTAGTGTATTGTTTATCTTATGAGCTCCACCATGAGCTAGATCCTCTCTTTTCAGGTAGATCTTGGCACCACCTAGAACTCTAGTAAGATTCGATGCATAATACAGAGTAGTAGGTCTTCCAACAAAATCTCTAAGATAGTATCCTAATTCTTTTTTGAAATTCAAGTCATTCTTGAATTTCTGATAGGATTCCTCAAGTTCCTTTATGACAGGCATTAATGTCTCCGGAACAAATCTGCCTCCATATTTCCCGAATTTTCCATCAATTGGGTAAATATCCAGGTTGCTCATATTTTCATCTCTTTTACTCTGGTTATAAAATCAAAAATTTTCTTGTGATCTTTAATTCCTGGTTTCTCTTCTATCCCAGTCGATACATCAACGCCATACGGTCTTACTTTCTTAACTGCATCTTCTACGTTTTCAGGTGTTAACCCTCCAGCTAAGATTAATCTGTTAGGATATATGGTGTCCCTGATTCTTCTGCTTAGATTCCAATCATGCGTTATTCCTGTGCCTCCTGACCCTTCATTCGTAGCACTGTCTAAGAGGATTGTATGAAATATGTCAGAGATTCTTACAGCTAATTCTGAGGCATCTGGATTTCTTCCACTAACTGCACCTATTATTCGTTCTTTCGATAATGTTTCTGGAAACGATTTTAGGATACTTTGAAAGTTACCGTGAATTTGGAGATAATCGGTCTCGAGTTCGTCATATATTTTTATTAGTTCTTCTTTCGTTTTGAATACAGTTACTGCTACACTTCTAACATCGTTATGGACTTTCGAAATTAGTTCTTTTGCTTTATCGAGACCAAGATTTCGTTGGGAGAATGTTACCCCTATAATGAATCCAATTAAGTCTGCTCCAGCATCTATTGCAATTTTTAGATCTTCATGTCTTGTTATTCCGCAGATCTTAACTTGAACCATTTGATATTAAGCCTCCACAAGCTCCCTAACCTTGTTTTTTATATCAGAAGCAGAAATCACAGCTGTTCCAACAAGAAATGCATTGGCTCCAGAATTTCTCAATGAGATTATGTCTGCTGGTTTTTCTATTCCACTCTCGCTTACAATAGTCTCGCTAAGATCTGGATATTTTCCAAGAATTTTTGTTGTTGTTTTCAGGTCAACTTTTAATGTTCTCAAGTCTCGGTTGTTGATTCCAATTAGATCCGCATCAGATTCTAATGCTCTTTCAAATTCGTCTTCTGTGTGAGTTTCTAACAGGACCTCAATATTCTTTGAGTGTGCGTATTCTATCATAACTTCTCTATTTGTGTCGCAGTAATTTCTATCAAAAAGTGCTTGTATTAATAGAATTGCATTGGCGCTAAGGTTACTCGCGGTTTCAATTTGGGTTTTGCTTACTATGAAATCTTTCATTAATAATGGAATAGATGTTTTTTCTCGCACTATTTTGAAGTGATTAAGGGAACCTTTGAAATGTTTAGGTTCTGTTAAAATAGATATGCCAATGGCGCCACCGTTGCTCATCGCATTGGCAGTATTTAGAATATTGATTTTCCTGGAAACACTCTTGGAAGGTGAAGATAGTTTTATCTCTGTGATTATAGGAGCTTTTTCACTTTCGGTTATATTTTTTTTAAAACTATATTCATGATTCTCAATAGGATTTATTTTGTAATATCCACTTTCGACGGTTTCTTTCGCGTCTTTTGCCAGAGTGTCTAGTATATCATTCATGTTTTTCCATTTCTTCCAGCTTTGATATGTCTCCTTGGCTAAGCTCAATTAGAGACCTCAACTTTTTGTAGGCTGATCCACTTCTGATTGACTCTCTAGCGGGATCTATGCATTCTTTGATCGTCTCAGCATTTGATCCCAAGTAGATTGCTGCCGCCGCGTTTACTATGGCCATATTCAGTGTTGGATTGTTTTCGCTGTCTCCGTAGTTAGAATTTAGGAGTATATATGTGGTTGATGCGCACTCTGATGGTGAAGACCCTTCGATGTCTTTTTTTTCTATAACGTGCGCTCCAAGATCTTCTGGAGAAAGTTCAGAGGTTGAAATCTCACCATTACTCAGAGAGGTTATCCTAGTTTGACCTGTAGTAGATATTTCATCCAGACCATCTAGCCCATGTACAACCAATGCTTTCTCTGTACCTAGATTACTGAGCACATGAGCAAGTAATTCGGTTAGTTGGCTATCATAGACGCCTAGAAGTTGTGCTTTCGCATTAGCGGGGTTTGTAAGGGGTCCCAAAATATTGAAGACAGTTCTTATTTTAATTTCTCTTCTTGGACCAATTGCATACTTCATTGCAGGATGGAAAGTAGGGGCAAACATGAATCCAATACCAATATTTTCTATTGACTTTTCAACTTGGTCAGGTGGCATCTTAAGGTTAAATCCTAATGCTTCAAGTACGTCTGCGCTTCCACAATTGCTTGTGACTGACCGGTTTCCATGTTTAGCTATAGTGACTCCTGCCCCTGCGGCTATAATGGCGGCAATGGTGCTAATATTGAATGTTTTGATCTTATCTCCTCCTGTGCCACAGGTATCTACTACTCTAGTCTTGTTTTTTGGATGGATTTGGTGACAGAATTTCCTCATTGTAGAGGCTAAGGCAGTTATTTCATCAACGGTTTCGCCTTTCATTCTTAATGCGGTTAGAAGAGCAGCAATTTGAGCTTCTGTTGTTTTCCCTAGCATTATTTCATTCATAATCCCTGTTGCTTCGGTTGATGTCAGGTCATTGCCTTCGATGAGTTTTGAAATGCCTTCTGTGATCAATTCAGTGACCACTATCCAAGAAATTCTTTAGAACCTGTTTGCCATCAGCGGTTAGGATGGATTCGGGATGGAATTGTATACCCTCAACCGGTCGTTCAACATGTCGAATACCCATAACTTCACAGTCATCTAACGAGTACGCGGAGATCTTGAGACAGGATGGGATCTTGAAGAGATTAGCTACGAGAGAGTGATATCGAGTAGCCTCAAAGGGATTCGGAATCCCTTTGAATATTCCCTGCTCATCATGTCTAATCATGCTAGTCTTACCATGCATCAGTCTATTTGCATGGGAGATTTGTCCTCCGAATGCGTGTACGATCCCTTGATGGCCCAAGCAGATTCCTAGAATAGGAATCTTGGGACTTGCTTCACGAATAATTGATAGGCAATTCCCAAAGTATCGTTTATCCTTTGGAGTTCCCGGACCAGGGGAGAGAACTATTCCTTCCGGTTGAATGTTTCTTGCTTTTTGAACGGTTATCTTATCATTTCGATAAATAATTGGAGAAGCGCCTAGCTCACTCAAATATTGGGCAATATTATAGACGAAAGAATCATAATTATCTATTAATAGAATCTTCATAACTCATCACCTGCCTGAGCGAGTGCTCGCATCAGGGCTTTTCCTTTATGTTCTGTCTCAAACCATTCTTTTTCCGGATCCGAGTCTGCAACGATTCCTGCACCAACCTGAATGTACGCTTTATCGCCTTGTGCAACTAAGGTTCTGATCGTTATAGCAAAGTCACAGTTGCCATTATAGGAGAAATGTCCTACAGCACCAGCATATGGTCCCCTTCTTGACGGTTCGAGCTCTTCTATAATTTCCATCGCTCTGACTTTTGGAGCACCGGAGACCGTGCCTGCGGGGAGCATAACCCTCAAGGCATCGAAACAATCATTTTTTTGTGATAAATTACCGACTACTCTTGATACTATGTGTTGAACATGGCTGTACTGGTGAACAGTCATAAGTTCAGGTACGTGAACAGAGCCAGGATCAGATACTCTGCCAATATCGTTTCTTGCAAGATCAACTAGCATAACATGTTCGGCTCGTTCTTTAGGATCAGAAATCAATTCTTCCCCTAGTCGTTTATTCTCCTCAGGATCATCCACTCTTGGTCGTGTACCTGCTATTGGATAAGTTTCTACGAGACCTTTTTCTGTTCTGACTAACATTTCAGGGCTGGAACCGATGATCTGTTTATCTTCGTATTTTAGATAATACATGTATGGTGAAGGATTGATTTTTCGGAGAACTGTGTAGAAGTTGTATAGGCTTCCTTCGAATTTGAATCCGTATCTTTTTGATAATACTACTTGAAAGATGTCGCCGTCAAATATGTATTCTTTAGCCTTTTTGACCGATTCTTCAAAATCTTCTTTGCATATGTTGGGTTTTGGTTTACTAAATCGAAGATTATTTTTCTTTTTAGTGGTTGGTTTTTGAAGTTTATTCTGAAGTTCTTTGAATCTGTTTTCGTTAAAGAAATAATAGTAAGCTTTTTTCTGAATATGATCGAAGATTATTCCATCATCATATATTCCCATTTCAATATCATGTAGATTCAAGTCATCTTTCGAAGTATGAGGAAGATCTTCCCAATAACGGATAGCATCATATGATATGTAACCAACCGCCCCACCGATAAAACGGAACTTATCAGAACTGATTCTATTGCTCTGAATTGATTTCTTTATGATTTCAAGTGGATCTTCAGATCTAATTTCTGATCGTTCTTTTCCCTCTATGATTTCTGTTTTTGAATTTTTAACTCGAACAATTTTTCTAGGATTGAAACCGATAAAAGAAAATTGTGCAAGCTTCTCAGGGCCTTCAACAGACTCGAGAAGATAGAGATATTTGTAGTCCTCTGTGAGTTTAGAAAAAGAATCTAAGGGATTTTCGTAGGGTATTTCTTGAAATTTCAATTTATTTTTTTGGAAAGTGAGTATTTTTGTCGGCTCCCCAAAGACGATCCCTCATTTGATATTCTCCCTGATGACTTTCTAATTGCGTACATACATGTCATATATAAAGCTAGTCAGTACATAAATGTACATAATATTTTCTTCACTATTTTAAGGAAAGCACACATAAAGATCCAAAATATTTTCTACATTGAAAGCATTTCAGCAGTCATTTTTTGATAAATCCTCTGTTAAGATAAAAAAGGCTGCAATATTTCCGGGAGGATAAACAATAATAGATAACATAATTGTTGTTCAGAAAAGTTCGTGCAAAAAAATTCTATGACTTGATAGACTATAGCGCGCGCTTAGTAATATTCAGACATACATAAAATAGTATAATTCTATTTCGAACCTAAACGGATATTAAATACTGTAATACTCTTCTAGGCGTTGTTCATATCATGAAGATATAAGAAAATGGTATGAACGGCATGGGCCGGTAGTTCAGCTCGGTATACGTAAGTGTGCGGCCGACGAACGCCCGCTTGGCATATAATAATTCAAAATGTGGGAGGTCGCGGGTTCAAATCCCGCCCGGTCCACCATATTAATGCGTCTAGAAATGGGTACAATATTTATATTGACTATCTTCCAATAGATCTGAAGAAAGGTTTTGCCGGCAGGAAGAAAACCGAGCCGCAGGCCAATTATTGAAGGCCAGTCTATTGCAATTCTACGTGAGGCTCTGGATAGCTCTATGACGCGGGATGCCTACGAGCGTAGGCTCAGACGTTTCTTCAATGATCTCAGTCTGAAGGCGGACAAGTTTGTTTCTAAGGCTAAATCTGATCCAAAATGGGCTGAGAAACTTATCACAGATTACATGCTGAAACAGAAACAGAGAGTTCTGAACAAAGAAATCGAAGCAAGTAGTCTGGGCAATATTAGAAAGCCTTTGAAGCTTCTGCTGGAGATGAATGATGTCCAAGGAATAAACTGGAAAAAGATTTCCCGTTTCATGCCCAAAGAGAGAAAGTTTGCTCTTGACCGAGCGCCAACAATTGATGAATTGAGGCTGCTTCTTGAGAATTCAGAGCTTAGATTCCAAGCGATTCTTCTGACCATGGCCAGTAGCGGTATCAGAATTGGCGCGTGGGATTTTCTTGACTGGGGTCATATTGAACCGATAAAGAGAGAGAAAGAAATTGTTGCTGCGAAGCTACGAGTGTATGCTGGTGATGCAGAGGAATATTATACCTTCATAACGCTTGAAGCTTACAAGAAACTTGAACAATATATTCAACTTAGAGTCGAGCATGGAGAGAAGATAACTCACGCTTCACCGGTGATTAGAGATAGATGGGATACAACAAGAGGTGGCTATGTTGGAGAAGTAAAGAAGCCTCTCCGACTAAAGCCATCTGGAGTGAAACGATTATTTGAAGATACATTATGGAAATTCGGCTTGAGAAAAGAGAAGAAGAAACGACACGAATTTTCCATCCATTCATTGAGGAAGTTCTTCAAGACTAGAGCAGAGCAGGTAATGAAACCGATCAACGTAGAAACTCTTATGGGGCATTCTACTGGAATTTCAGACAGTTACTATAGGCCAACTCAAAAGGATCTTCTGGAGGATTATCTTAAGGCTGCACCGTTGCTAACGATTTCTGAGGTAGAGGAGGTTCGACGGGAATCAAAGATTTCTCGTCAACAGTTGGAGGAGAGGCTAGGGCAGCTCGAAGATCTCGTATCTCGGTTAGTAGCTTTGAAAGGAGAGCAAGTTCTCTCTCAGGATCACAACCGCAGCGAAGGCACTTCAAAGAGAAACTCCTCCAAGAAAGTTGTGAGAGCTGATGAAATCGAGAAGTTCATTAGCGAAGGATGGGAGCCTATAATGAGTCTGCCAGATGGAAAAGTCATAATGAAAGTAATATAAACACAACCGAGCAGTTGGCTCTGCATAACCTTCTCAGACTATTCAAATAGGTGTATTATCGAATTTAACTCTATTATTAATATTAATAGTGAAGCATTCACTGTGTACAGGAAATAAACATTTTTCCGTTAATGTTACATGTGATCAAAAGTTAGTACTACTTTCAGTAAATCTTGAGTAACTATTAATATGAAAAATTTCTACATTTTAGTAAAAGGATTCAATGAATTAAGAAAATTATTTCCTGTATACAGTAAATGAACAAAAGGGCTCTAAATGTAAATTCACTGTATACAGTGAAAGTTTAATCTCTATTTAGATAATTCAAATTAATATTAAAAATTATTTTCTATTCAAAAATCACTATTAATAATAAAGTTATATTATCTTTTGTCAAATATTCAACGACTAGCGTTGAAGCATAAAATAACATTAACCGATGACGAGATAGATTCTATCAGGACATCTTTAGGCCAAGTAATAGCTAAAGGAATAACAATGCCAGAACTTGTAAGGCTTGATTATAAACTTGAAAAGCTTCGCCAATCCAAACAAAGAACCAAGAGACCTAAACTGGACAATCAGTCATCCTCTGAACCAGAGGAAAGTATTGAGAAATCACACGATTTGCCTAGCAAAGCTGTGATCAGGATAGTCAAACGATAGAATAAATTAGACTAATCACGAAGTAAGCCTGAGAAGACATAATTATAAATTATATTCAGCGCCTAAACCTTTCTGATGCGTTATTTCAAGCATTCTCATGGATTGCATTCTAGCGCGCTCTTTGTTTTGTCTTGGTTCGCTCTTTTGTCATCATCAAGAATTCCTAAGTAGAACCCTTTATAATTAGAATTCATTACGTTGATTTAGATATCGTTGGAATTCTTCAATAATCCATTGATAGTAAATCTTGTTGCGTTCGGAATAGCATTACTAGCAGTATTTGTGTTCGAAGTGATTAAGAGACCACGTTTAACTGTTGAGCTACACGATGACAGGTATCAAGTCATAGACGCCATAAAAGACGTAAGACAGGCGGCATTAATGGTTCGTCTGAAAACAATAAACCGCCCAATCTATAAGAATTGGATTCAAAGGAATACTGCAACCAATTGCAGAAGCAGGATAACGATCGTTGATGATGTTGGAAAAATACTTCAAAAGGACATAGCTACGAAGTGGACTGCAAGGCGCACGCCGTTTACACTATTCCCCGGTCCATACTATAACATTCCTACATACATTATTGACGATAACCTCGTTGAGGTATGCGATAGGCTAGATATCTATGCGAATTATTGTGGAGAAGAACTATCAGTAGCTCAGAAAGTAGAGGGAGATGCCAACTGCTATCTTTTTACTGGAGAAAGTTATCGCTCTAATAACCAATATCGACTTCCCAAATATCGAATACCTCAAGGAGAATACATTTTAGAAATTTTTATAGAAGGCGATAATGCAAAGTCCCCCAATAAGAAATATAAACTTCGTAACCAAGGACAAAACAAAGAAGGGTTAACTCTAGATCTTTGCTAAATATTCATTTTATATTTTCAGCGCAAGCAATTTCAAATAACTATCAAAGAGAAATCCGGTAGTTGGATGCTCGCGCGCTTGGAGTGCGTGTGCTTGTGAAGTAAATAAGTTAGTTTAGTGTGTGCTTAAAATGTGGATTAAACTTTCTTTATCTTACATTTTCTAAAGCACTTAGCGTTTCATCCAATATTCTTTCCAATTCATTCTCTGTATCTGTTCCTATATTGAAGCGTTTCCCGGCAAAAGTGAACATGTTATTTTGAAGATTCCCTAAATCTGAAACCTTATCTTCAATCCTTTCGTCAATATGTTCAAGATGATTTCGGAAATCGTTGTAATCCTTCAGTGACTTAGAATGTAGGTGCAATATATTGTTAAGCTTCTGATTTGTGGGAAAATGTTTCTGTAACATTCTTAGTAGAAGGTCAATTTTGTCCAGGCATATCAGAAGAAAGTGTATATCAGCGAACAATGCCAACATAGCTTCATCGAATCGTTGTTGAACTTTGAGAAGACCATGACTATTTCTTCTATTAGTAGATAAATCAGTAAATTGTTCAACTTCATCTCTATCTTGTCTGATGCGACTAAACTGTAATCTAGCTTTGTCTACCTCTCTTTTGAGAAAAAGTAAGGCGACCCTTGCAGTTTGAGATTTGAGATGAATAAAAATTTTCCAAAATCTTCCTTCCATTGCCATTCATAATCTAATTAATTATTAATGGTTAAAAAAATCGTATGATGCTAAGACTCATTAAATATTCACTGTCGATCGATTGAATAAGATGACTATTCACTGCCCAACATAGAACTACTCTTAATAAGTCAGGTCGAAACAAATGTCTTGAGTAGAATATGAATATATTTTCTGAGACCACTGCAAGTAAATCAACTGACCTTTTTACATCAAAATCATCACGTAGCTTCTGGGTTTTCCCAGTCACTCCTCAACATTGGGAGATTGTTAAGGCCAAATCAATCTGGGCTGTGCAATGGGAGCGAATACGAGATAAAATCAAGAAGAAGGACATCATCATTTTCTATCTTGTTGGTAGTAGCCCACCTGCTATCGTGGGACTCTATGAAGTTGTAGGAGAATGGAGAGAGGCCAAGACGCCTATTTGGACTGAAGAGTTTGAAATTGGGGAGATAAAATATCCATGGCAAGTATCCTTGAATAAGATATGTATTGGAGCTATGGACGTTCGAAAAAACCTACAAGAACTTAGTTTCATTGAAAATAAGGCATTCTGGGGAGTGTACCTTAGGGGTTCACCTGGCAACTTCGGGAGGTCAATTAGTCAAGCCGACTTTGAGTTTATCTCCAACAAGTTAAGCAAATCTTCAATTCAGATTGAGGTTTCTACTGCCAAAGATCAAATTGAACAAGAACGTGATGAGGAAGCTGAGCGAGAAGAGAAAGAGGCTCAGAAGAAAGGCCTTCCAAATCATAATGAGTTGCGGGACATGATCCAAGATATCGGTAAAATGAAGGGGCTAGTCTCAGAGATAGAATATCCAATTAATGGTTGGCGGCTAGATGTCATTTGGCGTAAGCCTGTTCGAAAAAATCCTGATCAAGCTTGGGAAGTTCAGATTGGAGGCAACTTCTATGAGGCTTTAGCGAAGCTTAAGCATGCGTGGGATATCTGGGGTTCAGAGCCTTTCCTTGTAACAACTGAAAAGTATGAAAACGAGACCCAGAAACTACTTGGCGGAACCTTCCATGAAATAAGTGTAGTTATGCGAATAATAAATTACAAGCAAATTATGCGGTTACATCAATTGCTCAGAGATGAAACTGAACTTGAGAAGGAAATAGGCCTTAGTACACGTCTCTAAAAAGGCGAGTATAAAGTGGAGAATGAGAAAATGGAACAAGATGCTAGGATAGCATTACTGAATGAATATTCTTCAAGTAAACGTTCTTGGGCCATCGTTGCTTTAACTACTCTAGTCGCAATCTTCTCACTATTTCAAAATAGAAGTAGTTTCAAAGACACATGGTTCTTCTATCTGGTTTTTGGATTCACGATAACACAGACTCTATACTCCGCATTGAGGTATGTGCACTATGGACAATCGATACCTTCTGTTGTCAAGTCGGCTGCAAAGAATGAAGAAGATTGTAAAAGGGTAGATGGAACAACTTATCCATATTTATATCGTCTCGAGCTAGGGGTCTATGAAGATTATAGAAAGAAGTTACCTACTAAGATAACTTATTACTTGCATGGCTTTTGGGTTTGGTTGGTGTTTTCAGTGATATTTACTGCAATATTCTATGCTCTATTACCTATATTCTTCTAGACATACTTGAAAGAGTACTAATTCACGTCTGGCAAATCAAAATCCGGTGGCCGCACCATACTAGTAATGAATAGGTACTTATCCAATTTAGGCCACGAAATGTTCAGTACAACCTTGAATTATAAAATCTAGCGCGCGCAACACACTCAATAAAAGTAATTCATCAAACCTTCAACTACAACGCTCCACATCTAACTACAAAGTAACTATTAGGACAAGACTAAGAGCTATTGTCCCCAGAACAAAGCTGGTTGACTGTATATCAAGCTCATGGCTAAAGGAATAGTAACCACTCCAATAGAATAAAGGACCAGAATGACATTAAGAGAAATATGCTTGTCGTGTACTATGCTTATAGCCGACAATACCGCACTTATTGCGAGAAGCCAAATAGGCAAAAAGACAAACCAAAAACCTAACAGTGTCAAAACGAACAGCCCCTTACCTAAGAAGCCAAGTACTACAACATACAATGCCACAATCATTGTGGAGGTACTCGTGATTATTTCCTTTAACTTCAATTCCTTTTCAGATTCTATATCCTTCAATGCCCTCCACCAAACAGACGTATTCCCCTTCGTATTGATAAGATACTAAGCGATTTAAGGGGTAGTTTTAGCGCGCGCTATGATGATGAAACTTTTTAAAATTCAAGTGATGTAATTGCCGTCGACTTTATTTCTTTTCCTTTGAATTCAACTATGCGCGGAGGCCATTCCTTAAACTCAAAGTAGGTATTAGTGTATTCTGAATCTTTGATCCAACATCCAGTATTGGCAACTCGCTTTTCAGTATCTACAAATGGTCTATGAGTATGTCCGTACACAATAAATTCTTCATCATCTGTAATTTTGAAATTGGCTTTTATGCAATCAATAAAATCTGAGACTCGACCAACTTTACTAAATTCCATTCTTCTAGCTGGATCTTCTGGAAGGCTTTTGAGTAACTCTATTTTTTCCTCAAGGTCTTCTCTTGATATGTTGAGTTTAGGGCATAGTATCTCCCCGAGTCTCGACTTCATTTCTCCAGCATCGTCAGACAGCGTCCAACAGAGAATCTCACTCGTGTCTGGACCTAAAAGATTCTGTATAGGATCACACTGGTAACCATGTAGAAATCTTATCTTGTACCCAAATCTTTCCAAAAGCAGTGAATCCTTAAACTCGAACGGATATCCATGATTTTTTAGAGATCTAAGATGAAAATCATGATTGCCAATTACATAATGAATGTTCACATTCTTCTGTAAAATTTTTAACTCTTCAATATACTTGGAAAGCTCAAATTCTAAACCTATAACATCGCGCCGCCATAAATCAATGAAATCGCCAACAATCACAAAATCCTCTAAATCATCTCTATTTTGAAGCTGTCTTAGAAATTCCAGAAATTCTTTGGAGTTAGAACGATCAAAACCAAGATGAACGTCAGATAGAGCTACGATCGTCATAAGCAAAACTCCCTAATTTATGTTAGATATTATAGTAATAGTGATGATCCTTTATTTTTACGTTAGGAGTTTAATTAGACTACATTGATTACATTATAGGCCATGCAGTAGATGTCTATAGTGATATTCAGATGAAACGTATAGCTAGCTATATGCTGTATCTGTATATTACAGCATAATAAATAAAAAGGGAATTTAACATAATTAATTGATTATAATATTGAAAATTGATCGTACCTCAACGTTGATTCTTTTCGACGAATATATCATTCCTACGCGACATAAATATGTTGAATATCGAAGGCCAACTTTTTTTGAGATGAGTGATGCACTACAAAATAGAAAAGGCATTCTCTGCGATATTTCAAGTCATTTTGCAAATGAATTAAAGACATTGTTTATTTTTGCACCTACTGCTTATGTCGATCCATATTGGTTATTTAATAACCCTAAATTGTTGCATCTAAGTACACTAGAAGACACACCTGAAACTAATATTATCCCATTGTTTCAAGAAGATTTTTTCAAAGTATATTGGGGAAGGGAGCGAAAACGAAAAAAGTATAAATTTAAAGAATTACTTGAAGGCCTTTACCCCGAACGTAATAAGCCGTTCTTTCAACGTAATGCATCATGGATAGATGGCATCTATCATAATGTATCAAGAGAACAATTCAATAATAACATACGTTATAGTCTGAAGAATTATGTAGACTACTATCTGAAAGAAATGGATAATGTCAAGACCAGTGCTAGCCTAAGTGATCCTGCTGAGTTGATGACACCGTATATTAATGAGTTGTATAAAGATCCATCCCATCATCAATTTTACCAACTAACAAAAGATATTGAGATACAGAAGTTAATACTGGAGACATTATCGTATTTCATAAATGGGAAAGTAAGGTTCAGTTGCAGTGAGGCTTTTCCGCTTTGGAGACGCATTGCTAAAGAGAAAGGCTACAAGAGTGCTTTAAAATTAGGTCCAGCGATAGACTGGCTTTTCATTGAATCCATATATTTACGCGGACATGCAGATCTCATAAATGGCATACCAGCAGGATTTAATGAAAGATCTACCTACATTGGAAGTCTTAATAACGTAAGTGGAAATTTCATAGTTCAAGCAAAAACAAGATCATTAAATTTGCTAAATCGAATTTGGCCAATCATACCTTCGGAAACTCAAGGTTTGAATTATCTTCCAGATCTGTTAAGCACTTTACCATTTGATGTAATTTCGAGTAAGATTAGAAAAGAAAAATTTTATGATAACTATAGAGAAAATCTTAGGACAATAAATGGCATGCAGGATGAAGAAAAACAGACAAATAGATATATCAAAGAAATTGAAATTTTGCTTGGCTATGTTGCCCCAATTCTTGCAGAAAACGTAAAAGATGAACATGCACGTAAAATATTCAAACGAAAAGGAATCTTGAAGATAATTACATGGATTGTCGAACATAGTGGAACTCTTTGCGCAGCAGCCGGCACAGCATCAACCGCAACACAACATTTTGGGAAAGATTTGCCACCATGTTTTCGTATTCCTTTAGCTATTCTCGGATTTGGTGCTGCAGGAGGATTTGGTCTAATAGGAAAGCTTGGAATAAGCGATAGAACAAGTCGCACTCACGGAAGAACCATACTGTCGTTAGCGAAACACGAGAACCAATAAGTGTTCAATTGCAGAACTGAACTTCTGATGGTAAGTGCACGCCAAGTAATGATATCACGCGCCAAAAGATAAGTGCATCTAGTTCCCCAATGAATCTAAGTGAATAATATTGACGGATTTGCCGCGCGTTTACGATGTTTTTGCTATGGTTTCACAACACAATGAACACCTAATTTCTTCCCATTATAATTTCGAGGCCCATCTATTTGACGTCTGAGGCTCCTAACATCAGGAATTAGAGCATTTGGATCATAAATGAAAAATATTATTTCCGAACATTTTGGATGATCTTTATACATTTCTATATCATCATGCAATTCCTTACTGATTTCTCTACCATGTTTCTTATCTCGGATTAACTTTGCTTCAATAACTGTTTTAAGCTCTTTTGAAAGAAAATCTTTAATTGCAAATCTGGACGCCAATCTATTAGTTGGATTTTCCGGAATCAAGTCAAGGATCCAAGGACGGAGCATAAGAAAAATAACATCTTGGAGATCATCCTCACCATCTATGTTGATGATTGTACCTTTGGATCGGCGCGTATTTAGATATCTAACACATTCCTGAAATTGTTCTAAAGCGAAGACGACTTTAGAGACGGTTCCTATAGTGCTAGTAGTTTTCAATGCATGTGGCGAAAGCTTTGAGATCTCATCAGATGCTTGAATAACCCCTTCAGCTAATTCGAGAGCTTTTCTACTCCATGCTTCCAAGACTAGCCTCTCTTTAAGAGGTGTTTTGCCAAAGCTTGAAAAATTGCCTCATATACGCTTGAGTCTTTGCTTTCCGGTAGATGTATTTGTAAGTTCATATGGATTTCAGGTCGAACGATATCGGATTTCTTAATATAACTAGTAGCCTGGATTTCTGTGGGTTTAATAGCCTCAAAGTCACCAAACTCACATAAGGCTTTGAATGTCGCAACTTGATATTTTATTACTTTATCTCCTAACTCACTCTTTGAACGGAAAAAGTTTGTAAGAGCCTCATCTGACTGATTATGAGCATCTTCATAAGTAGAGTAAAGTTCATTGTAAGAAGACCGAATAAGATCTGCAAGTATAGTTGGGCCCTTTGACTTATCTCTAAATTCTTTATAACTATCAGCAGGTATGCCAGAACCGTCTAATAATTCAACAAATTTGAGAACTCGTATTATCGAACGATCACTGCTTGATTTCATTCCTATGCTCTCTAAATAATTGTGAGTTATTTTATTGGGAACGGCTTTAACAGGAACTCCCTTGAGAAATTTCCTCAATGTATTAGGCACAGATGTATATGGATATTCCAATATTGATCTCTTAAAAATAATGATCACTGCAATGTATATTTCTTTCTAGAGCTCTAATGGGAATACCATTAGTTTGGGAATAGATTCAATATCGACTTTAGTTTAGAGCGCGCGCGTTGAAAACGGTATCGCTCCACCAGAAGATATGGCGCCAACAAATCCTCTAATCAATTCTAATGGTGCTGTGAGCCTACTAGCTAACTACCGCACGAGTCACTTTCTGAAGGTCGCAGGTCCGAATCTTCCGAGACATGAACCCGCGCTAATTTTGTACCCGATTCTAGCACCGAAAATGGAGCAAATCCCGCCCGGTCCATCAATATTTTTTTTATTATTTTAAGAGAGAGAGTCTTAACTGGTGAGCACACACAACAGAGAATGTCTGTCGCTCGCTCCGTAAAAGAAGAAATGAAGAAAATATGTGTTCAACTTTAAGAACTTCTATAGTCTATACCTGCAATAAATGTTCAATAAAGAAAGGGAGGTGTGAAATTGAATCTTACAAGAAAACTAAACATGCCTTTTGAAAATATTGTAGAGAAAATAAGGAATGGTTTGAAAGAAGAAGGTTTTGGAATTTTAACAGAGATCGACGTCAAAGTAACTTTAAAGAAGAAACTTGATGTCGAATATCCCAATTATAAAATCCTAGGTGCATGCAATCCACCATTAGCTAAAAGAACTTTAGACATCGATAAGGAGGTTGGAACCCTTCTTCCCTGCAATGTAATAGTCTATGAAATTGATCAAGGCGTGCAAGTTTCAATACAGAGACCTACAGAGATGATGAAGATTCTAAACAATAAAGACCTTAATGAAGTCGCTCAAGAAGCTGAATCAAGACTGAATAAGGTTATTGAAAACCTATAGTTAACAGACAATCTAAAGTATGCGTCGTGCGAGCTAGCTATACCTCATGATAGTGCTGAACAAACTCTTCCAAGTAACGAATCGCTAGCGCACGCGCTGATAGCTAGTTATATTTTCAAGATATACAATTGTGATTTTGTAGATCTGTAATTTTCTCAAATTGTCTTTTACATTTTATACATTTGAAAAACTGTCTTGGGGGCTTAATTATTTCAACTGGTCTTGGAAGAATATTTTTGAATCCTGAATATGCTTTTAACATTCCTCCATCCTCTATATAGTCTTAGACATATTTTTCTGGATTCTTATCAAATGTTTCTTTACATGATGGATTGCAGAAGTAATAGGTTTCTCCTTTGTATTCACTTTTAAATTCTGCTTTATTTTCATCAACATTCATATTGCATACGGGATCTTTCGCCAATACATCTAACCTCCAATAATTATTAACTTAATAATTATCAAAAAAAAAGAGAGGAGGTTACTATTTCGGTTTCCAAGTTAAAGCCATTATGCCGCCGATTACTCCGAGAATCAATCCAGCTATAACTAATCCATATCCGCCAAGTATACTGATTATTGAGAAGATAAGGATCAGTATTCCCCATTGAGAGTGCTGTTGCGGCTTTGATTGTAGCATAACTGCTCCAATGATTACTATGATGCCTGAAATCAAGACGAGCAAGCCTAGACCAGCATACATGTAATATCCTTGACCCATCATACCGTAACCGCCGTCTGTCCATCCTCTACCCATCATATGTCCCATCATGCCATAGCCACCCATCCATCCGCCGCCCATCATTCCGTATCCTCCCATGCCCATGAAAGCCATAGAATTCACGCCTCCTATCAGAATCAGTATTCCAGCAATCAATGATAGAATAAAAGCCACCATAGGTTTATCTTCATTCGACATTTGAAAACACGTTCTCCTAAAATCATTAAATTCTAGCTTACCTATATACGCAACGATTTTGTTAAATTATCTTGATAGGAGATAAGAAATGGGAAAAGATCCCGTCTGTGGCATGTACGTAGATGAGAATAATCCCCCTTTTAAGGCTACTATTCGAGGTAGAGACTACTATTTCTGCAGTCAGACTTGTCTCAATACTTTTAAGGCACCAGAGATAGAGCTTCGAAACCTTAAGATCCTCGTAGTATTCAGCTTACTGTTAAGTATTCCAACCTTTATTTTTTCATTTATACCTGTTCTGCCTATTCTTCCAAATAATGTATGGCTCTTCCTTATGGCAACACCAGTTCAATTCATTGCAGGATGGAGATTCTATAGAGGAGCGTGGGATGCACTAAAGAAACTAACCGCCAATATGGATACATTAATAGCGGTAGGAACCTCAGCAGCATGGATATACAGCACCACAGTTACATTCATTCCAGGAATTTTTCCAGAAGGCAAAGTATACTTTGACACAGCTGCACTAATAATCTCACTTATCTTAGTTGGAAAATTACTGGAAGATATAGCTAAAGGAAAAGCATCTGAAGCAGTAAGAAAATTAATGGATCTTCAACCTACCCTAGCAAAAGTGATCAGAGACGGAAAAGAAGAAGAAATTCCAGTAGAGAGAGTGCAAAAGAATGATATCATAATTGTACGGTCTGGAGAAAAGATACCTGTTGACGGCATTATAATTGAAGGACATGCATCCGTTGATGAAAAAATGATAACAGGTGAAAGTATCCCTGTCGAAAAAGATGTTGATGATGAAGTTATCGGTGCAACCATCAATAAGGAAGGAATGATGAAGGTTAAAGCAACAAAATTAGGTCAAGATAGTACACTAGCTGGAATAATTAAATTAGTGGAAGAAGCTCAACATTCAACCGCACCAAGCCAACGATTGGCGGACAAAGTTGCTGCATATTTTGTTCCAATTGTAATTTTGATCGCCATTGTATCCTCTTTCTCTTGGTTTTTCATTGGTTCCCAAAGTTTCACCTTCACTCTTACAATCTTCATAGCTGTACTAATAGTAGCATGTCCATGTGCACTCGGAATAGCAACTCCAACAGCGATAATGGTTGGAACAGGTAAAGGTGCTGAGAACGGTTTACTAATTAAAGGTGGAGAGAATCTAGAAAAAACACGAAAATTAACAACGATCGTATTCGATAAAACTGGTACTCTAACGAAAGGTGAACCATCAGTCACAGACATATTAATATTCGGAGAGTTACGTGAAGATGAACTTCTTACATTTGCAGCAACTGCAGAAACTGGATCGGAACATCCGCTAGGACAAGCTATCGTCGATAATGCAGCGAAGAAAAAACTCACATTATCCAAACTAGATTCGTTTAACGTTGTCCCTGGTCATGGAGTAAAAGCGAATGTAGAGGGAAGAGAAATTCTTGTTGGAAATCGCAAACTCATGGAAGACAACAGAGTCTCAATTGAATCTATAGAAGGACAAATTGGAGAATTAGAAATGGAAGGCAAAACAGCAATGATCACAGCAATAGAAGGACAAGCGGCGGGAATAATCGCAGTTGCAGATACTCTAAAGGAACATACTATTGGAGCAGTAAAACAACTCCAGAAAATGGGTTTAGAAGTCATAATGCTCACAGGGGATAACGAGAGAACTGCCAACGCAATAGCCAAGAGAATCGGTATCCAACATATCCTTTCCGAAGTATTACCGAAGGATAAAGCTGTAGAAATAAAGAATCTTCAGAGTGAAGGAAAGATTGTTGGTATGGTGGGAGATGGTATAAATGATGCGCCAGCTCTTGCTCAAGCTGATGTCGGCATAGCAATTGGAAGTGGAAGTGATGTAGCCATGGAATCAGGAGGAATCGTACTAATGAAAGACGATCTACGAGATGTGGTTGCTTCAATTCAACTAAGTCGTAGGACAGTCAGCAAGATCAAACAAAATCTATTTTGGGCATTCTTCTATAATACCGCTCTTATCCCTGTAGGTGCAGGTATACTTTACCCATTCTTCGGCATTTTATTGAATCCGATCTTCGCTGCTGGAGCAATGGCGTTCAGCTCTGTATCAGTAGTAACGAATTCTCTTCTACTTAGAAGATTCAAACCACAAGTCTAGGGTGAGCTTCTCCACATTATTTTAGGTAAAAACATGGGAACTTTCTTAGTGTAACTGCCATATTCATCTCCAAATTTTGATCTAAGATAAGACTCCTCTTTCCTAGCTAATCTGTAATATGAAATGGTTAAGATCGGCCAAATGATTGCAGTGATTATAGTAGGCCAGTGAATCAACCAACCTAATGTCAATAAAATAAACCCCAAATATTGAGGATGTCTTACCAAGCCATATGCCCCAGTACCAACAAGTTCACCTTTAGCTGCAAATATTTTCCTCCATCCAGATATTATCAGGTATACTCCAAAAGCCAAGATAACAGAACCCACTATAAATCCTGGTATGCCTAAAAGATGACCTTTCCAATAAGTGGTAGGAACACCGCCAAAATATGATGATAAAAAGAATACTGTTAAGGGGACACCATACATCTCCACAAATAAAGAGATTATAAAACTCATATAGATACCTCCTGACAGTTTTTCACATCTACCTCTGAAAGATAATGAGACCGCGAATATGGAGAATATGATAATACCTATCGCAACAAGATCCCATCTATAGAAATATTCAAACTCCAATATTTAGGGCCCCTAGTTATTGTATATGTTATTGATAATATTCATAACAACGTTATTTAAGGAATAAAATATAATGTGGTATAGTTGATCATATGAATAATAAACAAACCCTCGGAATAGCTCTTGTCATTATAGGCTTGTTAGGGATCGTGATCATATTACCTTCACAAATGATGAGCATATCTGACTATGGATACTCTCCTATGCCTTACAGCACGACCTCGCCGGGCATGATGGGGCCTGAGATGATGGAGCCCTATTATACTACACCTTATGCGGGTGAACCTCTAACTTTTGATCAAGCAGAGTATCTTGCTAAACAATTCTTGAACTCTTTAGGTAATCCTGATCTTGCAATCAAGGAAATTATGGAATTCGAGTACAACTTCTACGTAATCTATTATGAAAAAAGCACAGATGTTGGAGCTTTTGAGATGTTGATATGGAAAAAGAATCCAACTAACATGGGAGGAGGAATGATGAGGCAAAGTATGATGGTTGGACAATTAATGCCCGAACCCGGCCCCAACATGATGTGGAACACGAAATATGGTAGCATGATGGGGCAGTTTGGAAGCATGATGAATGGCCAAAATATGTGGGGTGGCATGATGGGAGGCGGTATGATGAATGGAGGAACGATGTGGCAGCAACAACCTGAAGAAGCAATGTCAATAGATGAAGATAATGCAAAAAGTATCGCCCAACAGTACCTTGACGAGTACTTCCCAGGAACAACTACGATAGAATCTACACCATTCTATGGATACTATACTTTTGATTATGGAATGAATGATAAGATTCAAGGTATGTTAAGCGTTAATGGTCATACTGGACAAGTCTGGTACCATGGGTGGCATGGCGATTTTATTCAAATGAAAGAGTTTCATGATTAAATGGAGGTGGTTTAATGGATGGTATGGTATTCA
>Ga0180437_10003672_pt1 | contig 22574 bp, 14 predicted proteins | sample SS_ome_4_FD_132410 | JGI IMG/M metagenome (GOLD analysis project Ga0180437, IMG submission 132410) | Hypersaline lake sediment archaeal communities from the Salton Sea, California, USA - SS_3_D_1 metaG | ecosystem: Environmental > Aquatic > Non-marine Saline and Alkaline > Hypersaline >...
AATCTGTCCGTTTCCTGCATATTCATCATCATGGTAGAACGGATCGATTATCCTGCACAGAGATTCCTTGAAGGAGGACGCATCTTCTAGCTGTATCTCCACCAAATTTTGATCGTCCAAAGCCCGTGTGAGGATAGAAAACTTATTCCCATCTCCATTCTTGTCAGACGTCAACAACGCCCTGAAAACCGCTCCAAAGGTGATGGAAAAATCCCTGCCAAAACCGAATATGGCCGGAAGATTGGGAGCCAGGGAAGCCTGTTTGAGAAATCCTTTAGAGTCTGTAACCAGCTCGGCATACTTGAGCTCCTGCCGGAGGATTTCGTTAAGGCTCCAACGGCATGGGGATGTTTTTAGGTCTCTCTCATTTTTCTTGGGCAGCCACTCCAACAGTTTTTGGGCTTTTCCCCACTGGGATAACACATCGGTAAGCCGTTCTGCTTCCTGGGGATATTCCCTTAAAAGATACTGGATGATCTTCAGCGTATGCGTAGCAGGGCCTAGAATACGACGACATAGACTATCGTTTACAGTGGACATCTGCAAGAGTTTTTCTTCGTGCAAATGCCGGATATCCTGCACCTTCTCCTCTTCATTGGCATCGTTCTGCCGGATGACATCGCGGGCAACGTGGAGGATAAGTTGATGCTCGCCCACTTGAATCGATTTGGCGTTGATTTCCAGTAATATATGGTCACCGTCTTTCGTCTTCCAGATTTCCTGGTACCTGTATATTCCGTTGTCCAGCCAAGATTTTCGGTGTTTTTCCGTCGTACCCTCTTCCGCTTGAAGCTGAGAAACAGTCATGTTTTTCAATCGATTTTTCGAGTACTTGGACAGATTACATGTCGCTTCGTTGAACAAGAGAAACCTACCGCTGGCCGTTGTCAAATAAATCGCATCGTTGGCCTGTTCGACCAGCAAACGATACTTCTTCGTCGAGCGCTTGAGGGCTACTTGGATGTTCTGTAAATCTTCTTCCACTTTCTTCTTTTCGTCCTTCAGACGCTCCATGCGCTGTCGTTCTTTTCCGCTAACATATCCTAAGATGGGCCCTAGAAAGAAGAACAAAATCCAAAATAAGTCTGCTGCACCGATGCGTGTGAATAAAAGCCTCAAATTATAGGCAAACATGGATCCCGTCACCGTACCGATGATAACGTTCTGGGTGACCATGCTCATCTTATGTTCAATGGACTTCATGGGATCTCCCTCATCCTTCATTGTAAGACTAATAACTCGTTTTCATACCATTTTTTCCTGTTTTCACAGATATAATGAGAATTTTTTGCCGATTTAGGAGTGTTTGCCATCGGCTGTGATTCAGTCACACAGATAAATACAACTTCCGTGCCAGTTATTATCATGTTTTTCGATATTTTATCGATTTTCTCCTTGACATTCTCCCTTTTTGGAATTAGAATTTAGCAACCCTATGAAAGGAGATTTTATTGATCGCAACGCTCTACCTTCGAAGAATCGGTGACGATCCCAATGCCCATATCCTCCTCCAGCGTCTACAAGCCGAAGGCTTCAAAAACCTGAAGCATCTCGTGATCGAGAAAGTGTTTCGCCTGGAAGGTGTCACTCCCCAACAGGCCCGTACGCTGGAACCCTTGTTTTGTCATCCACGATCCGAGCAAATGACGTCCCGTTCTTCTCTTGAAGAGACGTACGGTCCAATTCTCGAAGTCGGCTATCAGAGGGCCGTTACCGACCCGGAACTGCCTTCTATCCTACGGGGAGCCCACGCCCTGGGCGTGGAGACCCTCGAATGGGTTCGCATCGCCCACCGGTATCAATTTCAGGGCATCGATGCAGCCACGGCCGAAGAAATCGTGACACGGTACTTCTACAATCCCCAGGTACAAGTACTCATCGCATCGGGCGATGTGTGGAATACACTGAAGCCCCAGGGACAAGCCGGACCGGTGGAATCCATCTCTCTCAAGGGATTGGATACCCAGCAACTCCTGAGGTTGAGTGAAGAGCGTCGTCTGTTCCTCAACCAGGAGCAGATGAAAGCTTTGCAGAAAATATCCGAAAGGATCGGGCGAGACCTCACCGATGCCGAAGTCGAGATGTTTGCCCAGACCTGGTCGGATCATTGTTTCCACACAACCTGGAAGAGCCTGGGACTCCTGCAGGCCCTCTGGAAGGCCACCACACAGATCGATCATCCCCTGGTGCTCTCCGTGTTCGAGGACAACGCCGGGGCCATGACATTCTACGACGGCTGGGCGCTCACCATCAAGGGTGAGACGCACAACTCCCCCACCGCCGTCAGCCCCTACGGCGGCATCATGACCAAACACGGCGGCGTTATCCGGGACACCCTGGGGTGTGGTCAAGGTGCCTGGCCCATCGGCGGCAGTACTGTGATGGGGCTCGGCGATCCACGAATGGCCTGGTGCGACGTGCCCAAAGGCGCCCTCCACCCCAAGACCATCCTCGTGGAGTCCATCCGGGGCACGGCCGACTATACCAATCCCATGGGCATTCCGATGATGTTTCCCGTCTACCGGTTCCACACCGGTTACACGGGCAAGTGTTTCGCTCTGGGTCATTCCATCGGACTTGTTCCGGCTCAGAGGGCAAAGAAAGGACACCCGGTGGCCGGAGATTACGCCATTCTCATCGGCGGCCTGACGGGACGGGATGGCCTCCACGGTGCTACGGTCAGTTCCAGCTCCATGACCAGCGAGACGGCGACCGTGGATGCCGCCCACGTACAGATCGGCCACCCCATCGAAGAACGCAAATTCATGGAAGCCATCCCCGTGCTCCGTGACGCCGATTGTCTCAGAGCCATTACGGATCTAGGGGCGGCTGGACTCTCCTCTGCTGCCGGCGAGATGGGCTCCCAAACCGGCGTCTGGGTCAACCTGGCTTGGGTACCCCTCAAAACAGAAGGCATGCACCCCTGGGAAATCTGGATTTCCGAAAGCCAGGAGCGCATGCTCCTCTGCGTGCCCCCGGACAAGGTGGACGATGCGTTGGGGATTCTGGAACGGTACGAAGTTCCGGCCACCCTCATCGGTAAATTCACGGATACCCATCGCTGTCAGGTCGTATTCAACACCTCCCAGGACGTAGATCCAAAAAAACTCCCCGACAGGCCGGCTTTGACCGGCGAAATCGTCGTAGATCTTGATTTCGAAGAACTCCGTAAAGGGTGTCCCCTGCCGGACATTCAAATCAAAAAACCGGAATCCCGAGAGGAGAACATCGCGATCCCGCCCATGACATCAGAAGCCGAATGGAAATCCGCCATCCACACTGTTCTGGGTCATCTGAACATCTGTGATCAGTCGGCGGCGGGCTTTCAATTCGATAAAACCGTTCAGGGCATCGTGGCCGAGAATCCCTACGGCGGCATCGACGGCCGGATGCCCAACGATATCTGGGCATCCACACCCCTTTACGGAAAACCCTTTGCTTCTGTAGCCTCCCTGGCCTACAATCCCCTGTACGGGGATGTAGATCCCGCCGGCATGGCCCGGCTAATGATTATGGAATCCATTTCTAAACTGGTGGCCGTGGGTGTTCGTCCGGACGAGATCGTTCTCTGCGACAATTTTTACACACCGCGGGTCAACGAAGAAATAGCCTGGGACCTCAAGACCATGGTGCTGGCCTGCTGCGAACTCTCCAAAATCTTCGGAACCCCCTTCATCAGCGGCAAGGACAGTTCTTCGGGCACGTTCATCGGCGAAGACGGCCGGCGCCTGGACATTCCGCCGACCCTGGCCGTCCTGGCCCTGGGACGCATGCCCGACATACGTAAAATGATACCCAAACCCTGGCAGGCGCCGGGCAACGCTCTCCTTCTCATCGGCCCGCTTTCCTCGGAACTGGGAGGATCGGTTTTCCTGGATACGGTTGGATATCGGGGAAGCGTTTTGCCCAATCCCGACACGAAAAAAATCAAGGCCTTCTGGCAAAGGCTCTCATCCATCCAGGCCAAGGGCCTCATCCGTTCCGTCAGCCCCATCGGGGAAGGCGGACTGGTACGGCGTCTTTTCGAGATGGCCATAGGGTACGGTCTCGGTTGTGACATCGATCTCTCGGAAGTCAGAAAGAAACTGCCGAATTCATCGCCCGAGGCTGCCCTCTTCGCTGAGATGATCGGCGCCATGATCGTGGAGGTACAGGATTCGGATATAGAGACCATCAAGAGCGAACTTGGAGGCAGCGAACTGGGACGTGTTATCGGAGAAGAGACGATTAACATAAAGGGCCTCGGTCCGGAACTGTCACTACCCGTGCGAGACCTGCGTGCTACCTGGGAGAAGACCTTCCGAGAGGTAGCGTTATGATGAAACCGCGAGTGAATATCCTCTACGCCCCGGGTACAAACTGTCACCTCGAACTGGGAGCCGCCTTTCGCCTGGCCGGAGCAGAACCCACGTTCTGCCAGCTCACGGCAGACCTCCTGGAGGGCCGAAAAAAACTCACGGACTGCGACCTTCTGGGACTGCCCGGCGGATGGTCCTTCGGCGACCACATCGCTGCGGGACGGATTGTTTCCATCGATCTTCTCTACCGGCTGAGAGACCAGCTCTTGGAGATCCGGGAGAAATCCATTCCTGTGATCGGCATCTGCAACGGATTCCAGGTGTTGATGAACACGGGTCTGCTTCCAGGTACCGAGGAGATAGGCACACACAACGTGCTGTTGGATAGAAATGCATCGGCCGTTTTTGAAAGCCGATGGGTAGATGTCTATGTTCAGGATACACCGTGTATCTGGACTCAGGGACTGGCCGGACAGTTGCTGCGGATTCCCATCGCCCACGGCGAGGGACGCCTTCTCCTGGGAGAGGATTATGACGATGCCCAGACCGTGCTGCGATACGGCGCACCGGAAGGAACTATGGCGTATCCAGCCAATCCCAACGGATCACCGGGCGGCCGTGCCGGGCTCTGTGATACCACGGGCCGAATCCTGGGCCTGATGCCCCATCCCGAACGGGCCATCTATCCATGGCTCGGGTCGGAGGATGGCATTCATCTCTTCAAAGCCGGTGTGGCGTTCGTCAAATAAGACTTCGATTTTCACGTATGGATTCATCGTAGGAAATCGCTTTGCAACTCCCCACAGATATAAAAACCGATCCACTCGTAAAGATCCGAATCGCGGGTGTTGGCGGGGCCGGAGGAAGGGCCGTCAACAGGATGATCAGCGCGAAACTGGTCGGCGTCGAATATATAGCGCTTGATACGGACCTCCACGACCTGTTCCAGTGTAAAGCAACCCGTCGGATTCAGATCGGAGAGCAGGTTGCAAAGGGACAGACCACGATGGGAAATCCCGATGCGGGAAGGCAAGCGATATCCGAGAATCTGGAAGACGTGGAGAAGGCCGTTCAGGAAACGGACATACTCTTTATCGTATGTGGAGCAGGAGGCGGCACGGCCAGCGGTGCGGCGCCCATTCTGGCCGAAATCGCAAGAGACTTGGATATACTCACCGTAGGTGTCGTGACGAGACCTTTGAGGTCCGAAGAACCCCAACGCACGAAAATAGCGGATCGGTGTATCGTCGATCTAAAACAGCCCGTAGATACTCTGTTCGTCATTCCCTGCGACCGGTTGCTAAACCAGAAGAGCGGACAGAAATACTTTACAAAGGACTACACAATCGTCGATGAGGCCATGTCTCGCACCGTCAGATGCATATCGGATTTGCTGAATGCTCCCGGACTCGTGAACCTTGATTTCGATGAGGTTCGCGATGCCATAAACCGCATGGGAGAAGGCCGAGTGGGTTTCGGCACGGCTTCCGGAGAAGGAAGAGGCAAGAAAGCAGCAAAAGAGGCGGTTCATCAGCATCTCATCGACATACATACGATAAAGAATGCCTCCTCTTTGATGATCAACGTCACGGGCGGACTCGACATGACGCTGGATGACATGAACGATGGGATTCTTGTTGCTTATGACGCCGCCAGCGCCGAGGCTAATATACTCTTCGGCGGAATCATCGATCCCTCCATCCGCCACAAAGTGACCGTTACCATCGTTGCCACTGGCTTGGGTCTGGTAGATGACGCGAGGAAAAAACCCTACCATCCCTTGTTCGTAAAACTGGGATCGGAAGAACGATCTTCATTGGATGGAGACATGGGCGCCGACCGATCAAAACACATCCATATACCCGATTTCATCCAGAAAAAAGGAACGAAGGACTGAACCTTGATTTGGCTAACGATCATCCTGGCGTGCATCATCGCATGGATTGAAATACGCATCACATTCCCGGGTACGAACATCACCAACGTTTGCGGTCTTGCTTTTTTTGTGTATGCTGGATTCAACATCGGGCTGGCGCTGCTGATCTACGCCGTCATGCCGTCTGTATTCAGTCCATCCTTTCTCGGCTCTCCACCCATCATCCGGGCGCTCATCGCTGGCATAGGCTATCCCATCGTCTTTAAATCCAGATTCTTCGACATAAAAGTCGGGATGAAGAAGGTTCCCGTGGGGCTGGCACTGTTCTATGACTTCGTGAGCAACGCTCTGCTGGATCGGATGGATAATACCATCGAAAACCGAATGTGGAAAGATGCCTTCGTGATTTCAGCGTCTTTTCCGACCCTGGAAACCTATGTGTTCGCCCTAAACACGATCTGGAAAAGCATGTGGTCCTTGGACATGGATGAAGAGGAAAAGACAACGAGACGGCAATTGCAGAATCTCCGTGACCGCATCGTCCTTTTGGCCTACATGGATAAGCCGGACGACAAATCCTCGGATAACAGAGCCGTGCGCGCTGCCATGCTGCTCATCGATCATTTCGGCAACAAAAAGAATACCCTGCGTTTTTTAAAGGATTTCGCTCCTCGGTAAATCGATATGTAACTGATCGTATGCCTGTTTATAGGTTTTGGATGACTTGACGAGGGATTCCTCCAGGTGACAGATGGTGCACAAACCATAAGGATAGGGACGGCTGGCTGGAGTTATAAAGACTGGTACGGCATTGTCTACCCGGAAAAGCCCGATAAAAATTTCAAAGAACTCGACTTCCTGTCCGGCTTCTTCGATACGCTGGAAATAAACTCCACGTTTTATCGCCCAGCCAACGCCTTCATGGGTGCTGCCTGGGTTCGAAAAGTCACCCACAATCCCAACTTCAAATTCACGGCCAAACTCTGGCAGCGCTTCACCCATGACCGTAAGCCCTTCGGTTCCGATGAGGTGAATCAGGTCACGCAAGGGATCGATCCTCTCGCCCAGGCCAACCGGCTGGGTGCCGTTCTCTGCCAGTTCCCCTGGAGCTTTAAAAATGAAGACACCAGTCATCAATGGCTGACTCATTTATTCACGACCTTCAAGGATTATCCTCTGGTTGTCGAACTCCGTCATGCCAGTTGGGATGTGCCCGATACCTATGAATTCCTAAACAAACACGATGTCGGTTTCGCAACCATCGATCAGCCCGTCATCGGGAAGTCAATCCCGTTCAAGCCCATCCGAACCGGGAATCTCGGCTACGTGAGAATGCACGGACGGAATTACAAAACGTGGTTTGCAAAAAAAGACGATAAGACAGCCAAGACATCCCCCGCAGCGCGGTACGATTACCTCTATTCGGAGAAGGAAATTCGGGAGATCGCTGCAAATGTTCAGAAAGTGGCCGAAGAGAGCCAATCGACCTTCGTCATCCAGAACAACCATCCCTGGGGTCAGGCCGTGGCCAACGCAATACAGTTGAAAAACGCACTGGGTGAAGAGGATATCAAAGCCCCGGCCACACTGGTCGAACGTTTCCCCGACCTGAGAAAGATCATCCAGCCTGGAGAATCCCCAGACTGAGTGTTACATTTTTTGGGGAGAATGACTCCTAAAAGTCTTCCCGTTTCCGACCCTCATCACACTATTTTAACCTGACATGAAGTGTGATAACTCACTTCATACACCATCGTACAGCCATTTCGATTTTTCCGAGTGCACGGGACCGTTTTTATCCGTTTCATACGACGGTCACCCCATCACAGAAGACGACGGAATTTGCGTCCTGCTGTGGGGAAGGTTCTTCTTCCCCCGCCTGACTTCTCCCCACCCCAAAAACCCCATTTCCTCCACGTGCAGGCTGATGGCTCCCAGGTCGTCCTCCACGATGCCTCTGAGGACATACGGCCGCACCGGCGTGAACCGGGAAGCGTACTTCCGGAAGGCATCCGGGAAAAAAATCGTCTCGTACATCGCCGTCCGATCCTCGAAGCTGATGAAGGCCATCGGCTCCTCCTGCTTGGTGTACACCATCTTATTCGTCACCCACCAGCCGATCATCGTCACACGCTTCCCTACATGACGAACCATATTGCAGGCCTGCACGTAATGCAGTTCCCCAAGGGCATCCTCATACAGGTCCAGGGGATGGACCATCAACGGAAACCCCAGGATCTCCACCTCGTGGAGGAGTGACGTACGGAAATCATAGTCTCCGAGACGGGGAATGCTTATTGTCTCCTCGTCGAACAGGTTCAGAGACGCTTGAGGGGGTGTGGGACGATGATGCCGAACCGCCTCCGTCTGCCATAACAGTTCCGCCCGGCTGCGGCCCGCGGCAATGGAATCCAGGCAGCCGGCCTTGATGAGGATGCGCACGTCGGAGGGATCGAGACGGGTGCGATGCATAAAGTCCTCGAAGGAACGGTACATCCCTCCCCGCTCCCGTTCTTCCAAAACCCTGTCCAGGGCCTTCTCCTTCAGCCCCTTGAGCTGCATCAGGCCCAGGCGGATTTCCCGGTCCTTACCCGAATACGGCCGATCCGAAGCATTGATGTCGGGGGGCAGGACGGTAAGGCCCATGCGCCGGGCCTCGCTGATGTAGGCAAAGGCCGTGTAGTATCCGCCCTGATTGCTGATGACGGCCGCCATGAATTCCGCCGGATAGTGGGCCCGCAAATACGCCGATTTGAAGGAAACCAGGGCATACGACGCGCTGTGGGGCTTGCAGAAGCTGTATCCCCCGAAGCTGAGGATCATGTTCCACACCCGGTCGATGACATCCGTGGCGATGCCCCGGCTCCGGGCACCCCGGATGAACTGCTCCCGGTAGGCGGACAGCTTGCGGTGGTTCCGCTTCTTTGACAGGGTCTTGCGCAGGCCGTCCCCGTCCTCCGGCGAGAAGCCCGCCATCTCCACGGCGATCTTGGTCACATCCTCCTGGTACACCATGATGCCGTAGGTTTCGGAGAGGACACGCTGGAGAATGGGATGGAGCGGCTGGTAGGGCTCACCCCGAAGACGGCGGACGTACTCGTTGATGAAATCGTTGGCCGCCGGGCGGATGATGGAGCTGTGGATGACGATATGCTCGAAGTCGCCCCGCTGCGTCTTCTTCTGGAGCTGGCGCATGGCCGGGGATTCGATGTAGAACACGCCCAGGGTATCCCCCCGGGCGATGATGGCCTGGGTTTCGGGATCATCCAGCGGGTTAAAATCCTCGTAGGCAATGACCCGGTCCGTATTCCTCCGTACGGACTCCAGGGCATCCCGGATCACGGCCAGGGAGCGGTTGCCCAGAACATCGATCTTGACCAGGCCCGAATCCTCGGTCTGATCCTTCTCCCACTGGACAATGCGCACACCCTTGGGCGCCTCCTCGGTGGGCACGTATTTGGACAGTTCATCGGGAACGACCACCACACCCCCGCAGTGAACCGACAGGTGCCGCACCATGCCCTCCAGACAGGAAGACCATGCCAGAATCTCCGGCCATGGGGGGTCGAGAGCCAGTCCCCGGAAGATGGGATGATGGTCCACCGCTTCCTGGATCGACTGGCCGGTCCAGTGCCACAGATGGGCCAGGCGGTCTGTCACTTGTTTGATCTCAGCATCGGGGATTCCGTACACCTTGGCAATCTCCCGGACGGCGGCCCTCGGACGAAACCCCACATGATTGGCCACCATGGCCGACCGTTCCGGGCCGTGCTTTTCGAAAACGTAATCCAGAATATCGTCCCGTTCGTCCCACGGAAAATCCACGTCGATGTCCGGCGGGTCCTGACGTCCCGGGTTGAGGAAACGTTCGAAGTAGAGGTCGTACTTCAGGGGATCGACGTGGGTGATGCCCAGGCAGTAGGATACGATGCTGGCCGCCGCCGAGCCCCGGCCGCACGTACGGGGCGCCTGACGGACGATGTCTTCCACCACCAGGAAGACGGCCCCGAATCCCTTCCGGTCGATGATCCCCAGTTCGTAGTCGAGCCGTCTTCGAACTTCTGGTACGATAGTTCCGTATCGCCTCCGCGCGCCCTGTTCACACTTCCGGCGAAGCCTGTTCATCACACCCTCGCGATCGAGCCCCTCATACTTCGGCGAAATCACCGGGCCAAAATCCCCACGAAACGTGCACTTCTCGGCAACGGCACGCGTGTTCTCCAATGCCTCAGGAACGTGGGGAAACCGGGCGGCCATGTCCGCCGGAGATTGAAGCCAGGCCGAAGGCGGGGCCACTTCCTCCAGCGGCAGGCGGGAAAGCTTGGTATTCAAATCGATGGCCCGCAAGAGGGTGTGAAGATGATACTCCTGCGGCTGGAGAAAAAACACACCACCCGTGGCTACCGGAGGGATTCCTTCACGGCGGGCAACATCCAGGAGCGACCGGTTGGGCCGTCCACCCATGAGCTCGACGTACAGATCGTCCATCCCCTTCAGCTTTTTCAGCAGGGGAATGGTATCGCTCAGGACAGCCAGGCCCTCTCCCTTCTCTGTCAGTTCGTCGGAAAGGACAAACCCCTCCCCGCAGTGTCGCCGGGTCAGCACACGGCAGAGATTGGCGTATCCCTCCGGGGACTTCACCAGGAGCACGGCCCGTTCATCGTCGGTCAGGACCTCGGCCCCGATGATGGGACGCACACCCATCTCTTCAGCGATCTGGAGGAAAAAGACGAGGCCGTAGAGTCCGTTGGTATCCGTCAGCGCCACGGTGTCCATGCCGAGCTCCCGCACCCGACAGCACAGCGCCTCCAGACAGGCCGTCCCCCGCATCAAAGAATACTGAGAATGCACGTGCAGATGGACAAAGTTCATGATAACGCTTCCATCACCCTCGGTTCACCCGGCCCACGATTCGGACGTGGGATTATGGAGAAATACCCATCGACCCGCTCCAGCCCACGACTGCCATCGCTGACCGGCGATTCCCATGGCGAAACGACGGTATGGATCTGTTCGCAAAACCCATTCATCGGTTTCCCAGGATGCCGTATTTTTTAAGAAACCCGTCGAACTCCTCCTGGAAGGACATCCTTCGATGACGTTCTTCCTGATGCCGAATGTACTCTTCGACCCGCCGCACCATCGACGCACTCACCGAAAACCCGCCGTACCCCGTCTGCCAGGCAAACCCCATCCTGAAAAAGCCTTGTTCATTGATCCACTGGGCCGATTCCCCCTTCACCATCTCCATCACCCCGGCAAGAGAAATACGGGGACACAATTGAAACAAAGCATGAAGGTGGTCATCCGGCCCATTCACGATACGGACCCGGCAGTCGTGTTCCTGAAAAGCACGGTACAAACGGTCGATGATCATCGGTCGAACGGTATCCCGAAGCAACGGTCGCCCATCCGCGGTGCTCCAAATAGTATGAACCCAAATTTTGCTCAACGAACGGGCCATATTCCCGCGCCCTCCTGGGAGACCGTTGAAACGGTTTATCGGCATGCCTGTTTTATCCCGCAGCCTACGATTCAAACAACGGACTGTTTAAACGTTCACCACCACCGAAACCGACTTACCGGTTTCGTATACCTATGCCGCCGCCTCCCGCCCCCATCGAACGGCCTTCTCTCCATGCCTCGATCGAATGCGATCCAGAGCCGCAACCAGGGATTCTTCCTTGGAGGAATGCGTGAGGGACTCGAACAGTGCCATCTGGAGCGTCGGGAAAATCAGATCGGTGAACGTCAGGCTCATGTAGCGAATCCGCTGGCGCCGCTCACTGGCTTTCAGGTAAACGGGCTCCAGTTCCCGGAACAGGAGCCGATCCGTGGTCGTGGGTGTGTGCAGACTGAGCCGCCGGGTCACGTCCACCCCATCGGTGTGGCGAAGGTGGAACCAGACCGTACGGGGCAGGACACCCATGGCCCGCATCCGCCGGCACGCCCGCTCCATCATCCCGAACAGCATTCCCAGGAGCACGCCGTCGTCGTTGGTATCTTCGTCCAAAGTCTGCTCTTCCAGGACGAAGGGCTTGGACTCCGGAGGGCGCACCGGCCTGTTATCAATGCCCAGTGCCTGCCTGTGAAGAACCACGCCCCGCTTTCCGAAGACCGCGTTGAGCTGAAGGGTGGAGAGAGCGGCCAGTTCCCGGATCATCCGGATGTTGAGCTCCTCCACAAGCGTCCTGACTTTACGGTCCCGTAGGGCGGGAAGCATCCGAACCCGGAGGGGCGCCAGAAAGGACGCCTCGCTGCCCGGGGGCACCGCGTAGAGGTCGCCGTGGCTCTCCACCACCCGGGCAGCCACGCCGCTCACCAGCTTGTTGGACCCGATGCCCAGCGTGCCGGCCATACCCACCGAATCCTGAACACGACCCCGGATGCGGAAGGCCGAATCCTGCGTATCGCCGAACAGACGGGTCGTTCCCGTCATGTCCACGTAAAACCGTCCCCACAGGCCCGACTCCACCAGGGGCGAATACGTGCCCAGCACCCGGGAAACCTCGTCTGCCGCTTTCCGGTACAGCCTCTCGTCCGGGGAAAGCACCATGAGACGCCGGCACCGCCGGAGCGCCTTGGTCAGGGGAAGGCCCTCCCAGATGCCTTCGGCCCGGGCCTCCCGGGAGGCCGAAAAGATGAGCGACCGGGGCGTATGCCGGGCACAGATCACCACGGGCTTTCCCCGAAGCGACGAATCCCGCAGCCTCTCGACGGCCACGGGAAATCCATCGACGCGAAGATGTAAGATGTTACGGCTCATTGAATTATGTCAAGCGAACAAAATCAGCACGGACGGATACGGAAGGAGGGTTCGGAAGTTCGAATTTTTCATCCACCCGTGCCGGTCACCCCTGTCCCTTTCCTCCGTGTTCTATCTTGTCAAGACACGTCATCGGCACCCAGCCCTCCCGGCCATCAGACGTTGTCCCCCAGGCCCAGCCGCTCTCCACGAGCGCAACCACGAATTCCTCTCCATCCGCGACCGACAATTCCGTCCCATCGTAATCCCGACGCATCACGCACGTCTTGCCCTCCGGGCAAACCCACTCCTCGGGCACCCATCCCGACTTCCCCGACTCGTCCACACACCAAATCCAGCCCGGCCACTCGGTCTCCCTCCGCTCAAAGGCCAGCCGTTCGCCCTCGAGGACCACCAGGGGGTCATCCTGAGGGGCTTGAAAGGTTTTGACGACCCGATACACCACGGGCGTTTCCTGAATCATACCATACTCCTATGGAAAGATGAATTGAAGCACGGAACAACGACCGACATTCAAATGACCAAAACGAGTACGGTCGCCAATATCGGCTCAACCCCGTCTTGAACATCGGGATTCCGGCGACTCGAATTTGCTTTCGAATTTCGATATTCGAATCCCGTGCTTTTCTCATCCGTGTTCTTCCGTGCCCCCTGGGTAAGCCGGATCACCGGTACCGCCGCAAGAGACCCACCACCACGCCCTGGATGACAAACTCCCCCTCGCGGACGAAGATGGGGGACATCGATGCGTTGGCCGGCCGGAGCTCCACGCCGTCCTTGCGGCGGAAGAACTTCTTCACCGTGGCTTCCCCCTCCACCATGGCCACCACCGTCTGGCCGTTGCGGGCCGACTGCTGCTTCTGGACGATGATGGTGTCCCCGTCCACGATGCCCTCGTCGATCATCGAGTTCCCCCGCACTTTGAGGGCAAAATACTCGCCCGACCCCAGCATCTCCTCGGGCACATCCACGGTCTCGTACTGCTCGATGGCTTCGATGGGACTGCCGGCTGCCACCAGCCCCGCCATCTGCAGGACGAGGGATCGGCCGCCGTGTTCCACCAGCGTGATCATCCGGCTCCGGTTCCGCTCCGGAATCCGGATGTATCCCTTGCGCTCCAGCTGCGCCAGATGCTTCTGCACCGACTGGAACGACCGAAACCCGAAGTGCCGCCGGATCTCGTCGTACGTGGGCGAGACGCCCCTGGCCTCGATGTATCTTCGCAGATACCGGTACACAGCCTGCTGTTTCTCTGTCAGATTCATGTTGAAATATAGGTATAAAAAAGGTATAAATCAAGGGGTTTTTAAAATTTTATTCTACTCGAGCAGAAGGTGATAGAAAACACCAGAAGGCTAGTTGTACCATTAAAAACCAATACGAAGACTTTATGGCCAATTATATACTATCGATTTTTTTATTCAGCATTTCAACTCTTAATTTTAACAATCTCCGAGCTGGAAATATTGTCAATTATCTTTTGACCAAACTTCATTTTTAAGGATTCTAAAAACTCAGGTTCGACTGCATTAATATATGCTAAAAATCCATTTAGATAGGATACTTCTTTTTCGTTCAATTTACTTTGAGTAAACCGATGAATCATTCCCTTAATATGTCTTTTTCTTTTCCGACCGATTGAAACCTTTTTGTCAGAGGTGATTACTAACCCTGTTATCATCCTCCGATACTTTTTCGATGTGAATACTGTTTTATCCTCATTGATGTGAAGTTTTGGAGATTTCATTTTATCCAGATCAATTTTAAATTCGTTATATATCTGTTTTAATATGAAAGATTTATTTGTTGAAAAATAAATATCGTCAGCATATCTTGTATATATGGCATTTTTCATTTTGGCTTTCTCATGCCAGAGTTTATCAAAATCGTATAAAATTGCGTTCGAAATCGTCGGAGAACTAGGAGCCCCAATTGTTAAACAACCATTCATACAAACAATTGAACTTATAGTATGTAAATCATTAGATGATAACTTAATTGGCAATAAATCCAAATGTTTTTGGATAAGTGTAACAACGTCTTTACTCCGTATCGAATGAAAGAAATCAATAAAATCCAATCTTAAAAAATATCTGTATTTTTTATGCTTATTTGCAATATGTACGATTCCGCGCCCTTTTCTATATGAATAAACAGAATCGTGCACAGGGAAATGTGTGAACACATTCTCTACGACCCATCTTTGTAAAAGTTTTAGTTCAGGTGATGGGTGTGATATCTTACGTTTCCCCTCTGTTCTTTTTGGAATATAATAGGTTCTATATCTGTAATTTGCAGTTCGCACAACTTTCCGAACATAATTACTATCTAATCCGGTATCCCCCGCGATACGTAGAATAATCACGATGAGGCTCCTCTGGCAATATTATAACTCTCTAAATGAACTTTTTGATAGAATAATAATATTTCCGCGATTAAATTGTTAATGTCATAACTCCGAAATTCAAGAAAGGGTGTAACATTACTAGCTGGTATAAAATAATCTAAATCATCTCCTGCTCTTTCTATATATTTTGCCGAAATTAGGATTGATAAAAGAAATCTTATTTTCTTTTCTCTAGCGTTGCCAAATATTTCTGAAATACAATAAACTATATTATTAAATTTCAAAGCCCTAAATAAATATACTATCTGAAAAACAACAAATAATTCTTGATACGACTTCAACTTATCAAATTGCTTATAAACGAACTTACTTGACTGTTGTGTAGGAAGTCTATCTAATAAACGTTGCTTAATAGTTAAGAATTCTGGATCTTTATAATCGATTAAAATAGTTTGGCGAAAATCTGATTTATGATTTATTTTATCGATTAGACCTATGTTTATAAACGAATCATTTTGCTTATTTGAGTCATTTACTACTAATAACTTTCTAATTATTTTCTTGTTATGTGTAAAATAACCTAACTCAGCTATTGAACCGGCACTTTCAGGAAATACTATCACACAATCTGCAAATTCAGTTGCAAAGGATTCAAAGTCAGCTAAATTTACAAACTCAGGCTGATTATGTCGGGATAAATCTTTTGAGGCATGTTCTGCAAGAAAGATTCTGAATTGGGGTAATGCAATATCTGAATATTTTAAAAATCTGTTTCTAACTGAACGAGCGCGAGGTTTGATAGGACCGCCACATAAAAAAATTATATGGCGATCTTTCCGTTGACGAATATTTTTTGTTCTGAATATATTCTTTACTCGTTCAAGTAGCTGAGTACTACTTGGATGAGTAAAAGGAAGGATCATACTTGCCTCTTACTTTAATCGAGGCGGATTTTAAATCCGCTCTCTCTATGGCGGATTTAAAATCCGCCGAGATATGTCAATCAATTCACTTCAGCCTGGCTATACACCCGGCATTGTACATTATTCAATTGGTTTAATAATGTACTTCTAAGAGGCACTATTAATTTAATTATTTAATTTCTTGTTATCAAGTAAAAAATTAGTATTAATTGTCTATGCTCACATCGATATTGAATTATCCTTAAAAATTAACACCTCACAACCTCCCCGACCTCAGAATCGCGATCACCAGCCACAGGCCAAGTAAGCCCGCGATGAGACAGCCGGCCAGGCCGAAGGCGGGGAGTCCGAAAATCTGCGGCTCCTTTCCGCATTCTTGCCGCAGGTTCTCGTTTAGACTGCGAAGGGGATTTATACATCTTGCCCGACAGAACTATATATGATGCATTCCGAGTTTTCCGATCCTTTCTAAATCCGTCGCATCAGACACGTCTCACTCGACCACAAAGCATACAAAGTGCGTCGTTTTTCCATCAAATTATTTAAATAATCACTTGACCTTTAAAATTTTTCATGTTATATTCAAACCACTATTGATCAAAAACGGACTTAATTTTTCTCATCTAAAATTAACATTTACTTATCCTTGATGACCATTAATAATATTACAGAATCGCAGAGCTTGTAAGCAGGAAAGGAGGAGTAATGCGAAAACCCATCGTTACAATCATCATTATCTTATGCTTGTCCATGATTTGGTGGAGCTGTAAGGACAAAGTGACCAAATCTGACAACGAATCGCCGAGGATCACCAGTTTGACTGCGAATCCGGAAAATCTCGACTGGGGCGGCACGAGCCAACTCATCGTCGATGCAGACGACCCCGAAGGCGAGCCCCTCGACTACGACTGGGAATGCACTGTAGGTTCGTTTACCACACAAACGGACAATGACACGGTCACCTGGCAAGCGCCCAATGAAACAGTAGATAGCGAAATTACCGTGAAAGTCGATGACGGGGAGAACATCTCCCGACGATCCATTACGCTTCACGTAACCGCGCACCCCGTGATGGACGTGGATGAAGACGACCTGGAATTCGGAGAGGAAACCACGACGTTGACGTTCAACGTCATAAACACGGGTACGGGAGCCTTAACGTGGGAAATCGACACGTCCACCTTTCCGAACTGGCTGGCCGTTGATCCCGACGATGGCTCCACCACAAGCACGACAGCGGTGACAGTTACCGTCGACCGCACCGGCCAGGCCCCCGGAACATATACTGCCCAAATAAGAGTCGTTCCCACCAACGAAAGCCTGACAAAGGCACTGGCCGCGGGTTTTGGCGAGATGACCGTAGACGTGAACATGACTGTTCCACTTCCGCCGTCACTTCAAGTATCGCCAACCTCGCTGAATTTCGGATCGACAACCACATCCCTGAATTTCAGCATCCAAAACACGGGCGGCGGCACATTAACCTGGTCGATCACCGACAATGCGGGATGGCTAACCGTCAATCCCACCAGTGGAACAACGAGAACAGAAACGGATCAAATCACGACCACTGTTAGCCGAACTGGCCTCGCACAGGGAGTCTACACAGCTGTAATCTCTGTTACATCGGATTATGGCAATAGCACCGTGAATGTTCAGATGACCATTGATCCGCCAGCTCTGAGCGTCTCGCGTACCTTTCTCGATTATGGGACGACAACAACTTCATTAACCTTTAACATCACCAATACCGGAAGCGGTACATTGAACTGGTCGATCGTCGACGATGCGGGATGGCTGAACGTCAATCCCACTAACGGTACCACGTCCACTGAAACAGACCAGGTAACGGGAACTGTCGATCGAACGGGACTCGCCGAGGGAACCTACACGGCCCAGATCGCCATCACGTCCAACGGTGGCAATGCCACTATCAACGTGCAAATGCAAGTACCTCCTGATGGTGGAGTCGGTCGGTGGATCAAATACGACGACGAGAGCTACGAGAGCTACTGGGACGCTCAACCCACGGACTATTTCTTTGTGGTGCTCTTCGACCGTCCTACCGGCTGGCAAACCTTGAGACTGACAAAGATTCGAATCCGGTTCAACACCACGGGATCTGATGACATCCGACTTCTGGGCATGGACAGCCGGTACAGCCAGGAACGCTGGTGGCCCAACGATGTCATCTATCAGGAGCCTGAATCCGAGACGGGTTCCTTAGACCCCAGTGATGGCTGGAACGTATGGGATGTGGACTGGCTGTTCGGTGCCGAACGTTTCTTCATAGGATATTTTCAACTCCAAGAATCCAATTATCCCAGGGTCTACGAAGATACCAGCAATCCTGACTGGAGAAGTTATCGATTGTACGAAGTTGGTGGATCATTCTGGTGGACGGCCTACGGGAGCCGGGACTGGGCGATTCAGGTTTATGTCATTCAATCAAATTCGCCGGCACCCTTGGGGGATCAACCCCAAGGCATGTGGCTGGACGGAAGAGTGAACTTCGCTCCACGCTCTGGTGCCAGAATATCCCAAGACGGGGATCAGTTGTCAATACCCCTCGAAAACGCTGATGGCATCAAGAGCCTGAAAGTCCGGTAGAGTACCATCATCCTGTTAAGATAAGTCAAAGCCCCGGAGATCTTGCACATCTTCGGGGTTTTTCTATTCCTCTATAGACGTCTATTAAAATCGACCTGTCAATCCCACATGAATCTTGCCTCGCATCGGACTGTCGCCCTCGCCAAGACCGTAATCGATCCCGATCAGGCCCAATCTTGTCTCCAGCCGTAGGCCGATGCCGTATCCCGCTTTTGTTCCTTTGATCAATCCCAGCACTGCTTCCCGACGCTGGTATACCCCAAAATCAAAAAATACAAAAAACCGTGAGTACCGGCCCATCCGAAAACGGTATTCTGCGTTCAGCCAGGAAACCAGACTTCCGCGAAAGGTATCCTCGGCATAACCGCGCAAAGTGCGGGCTCCGCCAAACCGAATCTGATCACTCAGGGGAACGAAACGATCTCCCGTGCGTACCTCCACGACATGAAGCCCCAGATAGAACCCCTGACGCCTAAATGTCGGCAACATGGCCTCTGCATCGGCCTGGAGCAATCGAGTATTGACCACGCTCTTCCAATCTTCCGGGTCAATCACCACAGGCTGCGTGAAGTTGCGTTTCCGCCCCAGAGTCACCGTGGTCTGATACCGCACTCCCCGCGAAGGATTCAGCGGTTCGTCCAAGGTGTTGTAATCGATAGCAGCGGAGATCAGCCAGGAGCGGGCCCTAGCCACATCATAGATCATGATGGCCGAGGAATCGGGGTGTACCTCGCGGTGCCCACCCTTCAGGCTCAACGAGAAGGTGGCCCACGGAACATAGCGTACTGAAAAATCCCACTCCCGCTCGATATAGGTGGTATCCCGGATTTCCTGCTCGAACTGTATTCCAAGATGGAGAGGCCAACCTGCCAGCCAGGGTTCTTCGTACCCGAACCGCATGGCCTGAGAATACGCATCCTTCTTCTCCCAGTAGGCCTCCCAAAACCGTCCCGTTCCCAACAGATTCCGGAATATACATTCGAGACGACCCGTGAAGTAGCCCGATTCGCGGTCATTCGTCGAAGGATGGTATCCCACCACACCGTCGATGGTCGTGGAGTTGCCCTCTGTGACTTGGAGAGTCACGGCTGCCCTGTCCTGGGAAAAGGCGACGTCCGGCTCGCCTACTTCTTGAAAAAAGCCCAATCTCTGCAATCTCTCCCGAACCGAAAGCACGTCTTTGTGATGATACGGTGCCCCGACCTTCAGTCTGGCTTCCCGCAGGATGACATTCTCTTTCGTGAATCGATTTCCCTGGACTCGGATGGATTCCAAGCGAACCGCGGGTCCTGCATTCACATCTAGGATGATGTCCATTCTCGGCGGGTCTCTATCGCGGTTTGGGGAAAGCGAATGAATGGCAACCCGACCTAACGGGTGTCCGTTGTTTTCCAGATGGTCGAGAATCCGCTGAATGTCCTGTTCCAGAAGCGCCTCATCAAACCAGCGTCCCTCCTGCATCTCCATATGCTCACCGAACTCACGACGCCACCCATCGTCCACACCCAGAATTTTTATCCGACCTGTCTTCATCCGGTGCCCCTCGAATACCCAGATATCGAGGTCGATGAAAGCACTGTCCGAAGACACCCGTTCCCGGAGCGAATCGATCCTGGCCGAATAAAATCCTTGTTGATGGTACCCGGAGAGAACGTTCGTCATGGGCGTATCCGGCCAGTCTGCTGGCAGATGCTGGCGTTCCTCGATGCCCATCATCTCCTTCAGCACGTCTTCCCGAAAATGAGCATTCCCATGGATAGATATGGTTCGGATGATCGTCTGTTGGGGGCTCGCTTTTGGAACACCCAAGGCGACAATCAGACCGAGGGCAAGAAGAATCCAAGAACGATAAATCATCGAACCCGATCTTACGCCTTTTTTAAGAGTTTTTTCGGACGATTTCAATCCCTTCTCTCATGGTAACATGACCATTTATGCGATTCATCGTAGACGAACGTTTCATCAGAAAAAGGCTCTCACTTCTACCTGTCCCGTCTGGTACAGACGCGTTCGCCAGGGCTCGCGCCGGCCACGATAGCTTACCGTGGCCATCACATGCCCCGTCACCCGATAGGTCAGGAACAGGTTCCACCGTACCGTTCGTCCGGGCTGGTCGCCGCCCAACATTTCGTAGGGTAGCGTCCTGTTCTCGGGCGAGGAATGGATTCTACCGATTTCCAGTTCTGCCCGTAAGTGTCCCCGTTGCCGAAAAGCATAGCTGAACCTTGGGAGAAAAAAGACAGCGGTAGCACGGGTCAGGGGATCGGGAGTCCGGTCTTGGCCGATTTTCACTCTGGCTTTCAATGCGATTTCGACCTTCTGTCTGGGGCGATACGATGTCTCCAGTGTCCAGGAATGGGCGTGTATACGCCGATCCGACAAGCGTTCCGTATACTCCTTCGTTTCCCTGAGATGTTGATACTCGGCAAGCAGGCCGAGCGGCTTCCACGGGCTGCCTTTGATGCGCACACCTGCTTCCTCCATATGACGGATCAATCCCTCTTGTATCAACTGATAGTCCTCGGAGTCGTCCTTCCGATAACGCAACCGCAGTGTAAATCCGGATGCCGACGGGGTGTACTCCAGGTCCGTATGGAAGGATACCAATCCCATAACAGTGGTGGAGTCTTCCCCCCATCGTGGGAAAAGTGCGGATCGGTTCACGATGCCGAAATCCCGCTCCCTATCCCGTCGCTCGATGCGAACGATACTCCGGCTCTGCCAGGATGCGAGAAACGCCTTCATACCCTTTTTATCCTTCCAGACACGGGATGCATCCCAGCGGAATTCCGCACCCAGTTTCAGATCATTCACCGGAAGAAACGTCCCCGTCTGGATCGTGCGAACAACGATGTCCCCGTCGGAATCGGGAATCAACTCGCCCAGGTCTTCGTCGTACCGGTAACTCCCCTGGCCTTCTCCCACCCGGATGGTATCTCTCACCATTTCGGATACCTGTGTCGATGAAAAACGATAATGAAGCGTTCCCTGGAATAACCGCCGGCCCGGTGACAGGCGAACTTTCACGTCGGCCAGGTCCGACTTCTGATCTTCGATCTCCGCATCCGTGTAATCCCTGTTGCGGTGTGTATACATGAATGAGGAAGTGAGACCGGTTCCCCACCGGAGGTCCAGCTTCAGGCGATCCGTCCTGGCCAGCGAGTTTTTGTCCAGGGAAAACCCGTTGTACAGGCGGTCGTCCCGAACCGTCTCTTCAAGGCTTGCCGTGATGAATCCCCGGATCATCGATACCGCTCCCGTCCATTCATCGAATCGGAAACCGGTTCTCAGAGAATCGATGTCCTCCTTCCTGTGTTCACCCAGATACCGTATCGACGGGACAATGCCCCAAAGACGTCCCTCCAAGCGGCCTTGCTGACGCAACCAGTTCCCCTCCTGTCCGGCTCCCTCTCCGGTTTCGATGAGTTCCGCGGTATACCACAGCTTGGGTAACCGGTTCTTGGATAACCGGGTGGTGACTCCTTTTCGTTCTGACCGGAAGTGGTCCCCCCTCCTGAAAGACCCTATTTCTCCCTCGACATTCCAGAATTCAAAAGGCGCATATCCCCCGCTTATCTCGTAAGACCTCTCTCCCCAAACCGTCCCCTCTTCCACACCCCATTTTCGGCCGTGCTCCACGTCGGTCATCCGCCCCACGGGCCTGAACCCGTTGCCCACGGATCGACCGTTTCCTTGAAAATTCATCTTTCCTAGGCCTACACCCAGAATCCGTACCGGTCTCTCATCCATGCGG